>Ga0194061_1000043_pt1 | contig 61809 bp, 62 predicted proteins | sample SepL2221m_MetaG_FD_163423 | JGI IMG/M metagenome (GOLD analysis project Ga0194061, IMG submission 163423) | Anoxic zone freshwater microbial communities from boreal shield lake in IISD Experimental Lakes Area, Ontario, Canada - Sep2016-L224-21m | ecosystem: Environmental > Aquatic > Freshwater >... | reverse complement strand
CGGACTCTTTTGCAACGGGTTCGCCATCGCCCCGATGATTGTCTCGGCATATTCGGTGGCCGAGAAGGCAGTCCCTCCAGCACAAATCACGGAAGCGCTGGCATGGGTTGTTGCGGGTATGCCATTGGGTGGCGCCCTCTCTAGCGCCATTGCTGGATGGGTAATCGATCATCATGGGGCCGAGCGCGGATTTTGGGTGGTCTTGGGTTGTCTATTGGGCGCGGTAATAATGTCTCTTCCCTACTTTCGCACCTGGAATAGATTACGCTCGGAACTGTGACCGACCTACGATTTACCGGCAAGAGCGAAGATGGAACGCACCTGACGCTTTTGGATCCCGAGGACGCTCAGTACAGCTTGCGCATTAGTGATGCATTGCGCGCGGCGGTTAACCAGCCACGGCTTATGGCAGTGCGTGCAGATGAAGGCGAAACAATTTCGGTTCGCGAAATTCAAGCTCGATTGAGATCTGGTGAGCGAGCCGAATCGATCGCACGCGATGCAGATTGTCCATTAGAAAAAATTGAACGCTTTGCTGGCCCAATAGTGCAAGAGCGTGCCTACATTATTGGTTTAGCGCAAAATGTTGTAATGCCTAAAGTAAGTGGCCGAGAAGCGATCACCTTCCAAGAAATCGTCACGGCACGTCTTGCACCACGAAGCGTTGATATGGACGCTGTCGAATGGACGACATGGCGTTTGAATGATGGCAGTTGGATCATCCGTATTGAATATCCCACTCGCGATGGCGTCGGTAGTGCGGACTGGAATTTTGATCTCCCCCGCAAATTATTATCAGCCCTTGACGAAGGCGCGCACTGGATGATGGGTGATGATGTCGTCCCCGCACGAGCCCCGCTGGACCGCGGAATCATTTATGGCAATCACCCAACAGCAAGCCGTGCACCAGAGGCAACTATTGGTCGAGAAGGACCACGACTCGTCTCTATACGCGAAACGCCGGATGAAGAGTCCGCTAAAGATGGAGTGAGCGCACGCGCCAAGGTTCCAAGTTGGGATGAAATCATGTTTGGAACGCCAAAAAAGGATGAGGAAAACTAGATTTTTAGGTAGTTTCTAATACGCCCAGAGGAATCAAACGTTCAGTATCAGTAAGTGCTCCGTGATGGCCCACCATTGATGACTCCATCACCTCACGTGCGGGATCAATCAACACCACACCACGTTGGGCAATGGCAATAACATCGCCCATTCTCTCGCGAGAATCCAGACTCACCATCTCGCCAAATAAGCCAGATTCAATCGCATCCGCCTGTGTTGATACGTGGGCACGATCTCCTAAGAATTCTTGCCAGGTAGCAACAACAGACTCCGGTTTTAGTAAATACGTTTCATCTAAGTAGATGTGTCGTGCACGAGGTTCACCAGCTACAAGGGAAACTCCTTGCATCAAAGGATTATCAGATCCGAGGACGATCTTTTCTTCAACGTTAACCATTCCATGGTCTGCGGTGATCCAAAATCTCGTTCCTCGCGGAAGTTGGGCAATAATCATGTGCGCAACCTGGTCTATATATTTCAGGGCGGCAAGCCATTTATCGGATCCAACACCGTCACTATGTCCTGCAACATCAAGATCGTTCACATAAACGTAGGCAAATGATGGCGCACTCTTGAGTGCAAGTTTGGTTTGGGCCACCAGATCGGCAACAACATTTGCACCTTTGTAATCGGCCCCTCGAAATGTTGCTTGCGTAAAACCTGTGTTCTCATAGCGCTTTGCCGCTACATGAGAGACGGCAATTCCTTGTTGCATCGCACGTTCAAAAAGTGTGGGCACCGATTGCCACATAAGCGGATCTACGCGCTCATCCCATTTGATGGAGTTAAGAATACGTCCACCACTTCGGGGAACTCGGACTGTGTAGCCGAGCATTCCGTGCACCCCAGGCATCACGCCAGTTGAAAGAGTGGTGAGACTGGTAGCAGTCGTTGAAGGAAATGCTGTTTCGACGGGGGCAACATACTTAAGATTTGAAAGGGTCGGAAGCAAATCTGCATATGTGGTTATTACATCAGCCCCAAGACCGTCGACAAGGAATAAACATTCGCGACCTGCGGGACTTTCGCCACATTCAAGAAGATCCTTGGTATCGGCTAACCCTAGGCTGTGAAAAATAGATGAGCCGATATCTGCCAGATGCACCGTGCAATCATTGCATTAAATCCAGTATCGTGGAGCCATGATTAAAAGTATTTCTCACATAATGTTTTCTGACGAAGTCCGAACTGCTCGAGAAAACGGATCCCCCATCGTTGCTCTTGAATCAACGATTATTAGCCACGGACTTCCACGCCCGCAAAATCTTGAGGTAGCGCGAGAAGTAGAAGCAATTATCCGATCCCGCGGTGCGACTCCAGCCACAATCGCCGTGATTGATGGAGTAGTTCATATCGGACTATCCGATTCCGAACTCATTGCAATTGCCACGCGTGATGACATCGTCAAGGCCTCCAGCCGTGACTTGGCCATCATCGTGGCTCAAGGCAAAAGTGCTGCGACCACCGTTGCTGCAACAGCGCATCTAGCAGTTTTAGCAGGAATCACAGTATTTGCCACGGGCGGCTTAGGTGGGGTCCATCAGGGAGCCAATGAATCATTTGATGAGTCAGCCGATCTCACCGCCTTGTCTCATCTTGATATCACGGTGGTGTGTGCGGGGGTGAAATCAATTCTTGATATCGGGGCCACGTTAGAGCGGCTAGAAACTTTGGCAATCGCTGTTGTTGGCTTCAAGACAAATCACTTCCCAGGCTTTTATTTCACAGATTCTGGTTTCACGCTAGAGCACAGAGTAGAAAGTGCTCAAGAGATTGCTCAGATACTGCAATCAAGGGCGGTCATCGCCACCAATCACTCGGCACTCATTGTTGCAAACCCGGTAGTGAAAGAGATGAACCATGCTTTGCATGATTCGATCCTGGCCAGTGGTTTGCAGAAGGCAAAGGCGAATAACATCACCGGTAAAGATGTCACTCCATTTATCCTCGAGCACTTTCACGAAGCAAGTGGCGGGCAATCACTTGCGGTAAATATCGAGATTATAAAATCAAACTCCGCACTGGCTGCCGATATAGCGACCGCAAGCGCAAGGTAAATCCCATGGCAAAAGTGTTATGCATAGGCGACGTGATGCTCGATGTAATTGCTTTAGTTCCTGGTCCCATCAATTATGGAAGTGACACGCCTTCCCAAGTTTCTACTCACAGTGGCGGTGCTGGTGGAAATGTCGCCTCGTGGATCACCGCGTGCGGTGTGCCTTCATATGTTTTGGCTCGGGTCGGAGATGATCCTGCTGGTGTGGCCGTTCTCTCTGACTTAGACCGGCTCGGCGTCGAACACGGTCAAGCCGTAATCAAGGGTGTGCGGACTGGCGTTGTTGTCATCCTGGTAGATCCCTCTGGTGAGCGCACGATGTTTCCTGAAACAGCAGCTAATGCTGGTCTTTCACTTGCCGATCTTCCAAATCTCGATAACTTCGATGCTGTGTATATATCAGGCTATGCGCTGTTGAATCCTCAATCTCGACCAGGAGTCTTGAGCATGATCGAGGAGATCAACAAGAAGAAACTCCCAATATTTTTTGATCCCACAACTATCGGAGGAATGAAGCAAGCACCTCTGGAGGAGATCCATCGCTGGTTGCCACTGATGTCCACATTGATCATGAATGAGGAGGAGGCGAAATTTCTCTCGGGTAGCGATGAGATCGATGGGGCTCTCGATGGGCTTTTAAGATTCACACAGACGGTGATTATTAAACGCGGAGCACTGGGAGCAATCGGAAAATCTCGTGATGGAGACAGATGTTCACTACCTGCCTCACCAGCGATCTTGGTTGACTCCACGGGAGCAGGGGACTCCTTCGCTGGCGGATACATAGCAGCATGGTTGGGAAATCACGATTTAGAAGGCGCCATGAGGGCAGCAATCGATGTGGCGGCCCAATGTGTTGCAATCGTTGGCGCCAGACCGCAGGTCACTACCGCGATTTAAGGGTGCACCTTGGCATAATCACCGCCATGGCTACTGCGAAAACACCGACCAAAAGTGGGACCAAAGGTAAAAAACCTGTTGGACCTAAGCCAGGAGAATTTCCTGGCAAGATCGTTGACATTGATGTCTCCTCGGAGATGTCTGAATCATTTCTGGAATACGCATATTCGGTGATCTACTCTCGCGCGCTACCTGATGCGCGCGATGGACTCAAGCCCGTACACCGTCGAATTCTGCATCAGATGGCCGACATGGGCCTTCGTCCAGAGCGTGGCCACGTCAAGAGCGCACGTGTAGTGGGTGAGGTCATGGGTAAGTTGCACCCACACGGAGATGGTGCAATCTATGACGCGCTCGTGCGCATGGCTCAGTCATTTTCGATGCGTCTGCCGCTCATCGATGGACACGGAAACTTTGGATCTCTGGATGCGGGTCCCGCAGCCATGCGTTACACCGAAGCACGTTTGGCACAGCCAGCGATGGCGATGGTCGCCGAGGCCGATGAAGATACCGTCGATTTTGGATCCAACTACGACGGCCAGATTATGGAACCCTTGGTTTTGCCTGCGGCTTATCCAAACTTATTGGTCAATGGTGGGTCGGGAATTGCAGTGGGTATGGCCACGAACATGGCCCCCCATAATCTCGGAGAAGTTATTGCTGCAACGAAATACTTAATTGAGAATCCTTCAGCTACTTTGAAGCAACTTATGAAATTTATTCCTGGCCCAGATTTTCCAACGGGTGGCGAACTTGTTGGCGTGGAGGGCGTAAGAGAGGCCTATGCCACAGGTAAAGGAAGTTTCAAGGTTCGCGCAACTGTTGAGATCAGCAAGGTGACCTCCCGCAAAATGGGAATCATCATCAAAGAACTGCCTTTCACAATTGGGCCTGAAAAAGTTGTAGAACGAATCGCCGACTTAGCTAAAGCAAAGAAGATTCAGGGCATCTCTGACATCATCGACCTCACCGATGGCAAGACAGGCACAAATGTCGTCATTGAATTGAAAAATGGATTTGAACCTGAGGCTGTTCTAGAACAGCTCTACAAACTCACTCCCATGGAGGATGCATTCGCCATCAATGCGGTCGCCTTGGTTAAGGGTCGGCCACAAACCCTAGGCCTCAAGGAATTACTTCAAGTATTTATCGCCCACCGCATTGAAGTGGTTCGCCGTAGATCAGAGTTTCGCAAGGCAAAAGCTACCGCGCGATTGACGTTGGTGGATGGCTTACTCAAAGCAATCATCGATATCGACAAAGTCATCAAAATCATCCGCGGAAGCGATGATGCAGCGCAAGCGAAAGAGGCGTTAATCAAAGGCTTTAAACTCAATGATGAACAAGCGACCTACATTTTGGATATGCCCCTTCGCCGCTTAACCAAAATGTCGAAATTGGAATTGGAATCTGAGCAAAAGGATCTTAAATCTACGATCTCAGCCCTGGTCACACTTCTCAAAAGTGAAGAAAATATCAAGAAGCAGGTCAGCGAAGAACTCACCGCCGTGGGCAAGTCCTTTGCTACTCCCCGCAAAACTAAGATTTCTCAATCTTGACCATTGGCGATGACCTGTCAATAATGGACAAGTGAAATCACCTATGGCCCAGCCAATACTCAGGATTCAAAACGTCACTAAGACTTATGCAACTCCAGAGGGTGGGACCGTTCAAGCCCTTAAAGGTGTCTCGTTAGATATCGCGCAAGGTGAGTTCATCGTGCTCCTTGGCCCCTCTGGGTGTGGAAAGACAACCCTGCTTCGCACTATTGCCGGGCTTGAATATCCAGACAGTGGCGAGATTTTATTGGATGGGCAGCGCATCGATGACAAGCCTGCTTACGCGCGCCCGGTAAACACGGTCTTTCAGTCCTATGCCCTCTTTCCACATATGAGTGTTGCTGAAAACATTGCCTTCGGCTTAGAGATGGAAAAACTGAGCAAGGAAGAAATTGCTCAGCGGGTTGAAACTACTTTGGCTCAAATTAAACTGACAGGGTACGGACGCCGCAAGCCTTCACAGCTCTCTGGTGGTCAACAACAGCGCGTTGCACTGGGTCGTGCACTTATCAAAGGCCCCCGAGTCTTACTTCTGGATGAGCCACTTTCAGCCCTTGATCTTAAACTGCGACGCGGAATGCAAGTGGAACTCAAACGACTTCAACAAGAAACAGGTATCACCTTCGTATTTGTTACCCACGACCAAGAGGAAGCAATGTCCATGGGTGATCGCATCGCGGTATTTAACGAGGGTGAAGTCGTGCAGTTGGATACACCACGTGAGATGTATCGAAATCCCGCTAACCGTTTTGTCGCGGATTTTATTGGCGAAACTAATCTCTTTCCTTGCGAGATTCACGCTGGGAAGGTTTCCATTAATGGTCAAATGGTATCTGCGCAATCACTTGCCGAGAATGCAATCGTGGGCGAAGACGGATCATCAGTCGTTGCCATTCGCCCAGAGGATCTTGTGATCTCATCTACCCCGGGAATCTTGGCTGGTAACGTGCGTGACGTAATTTTTACCGGAAGTGCAGTTCGGGTCCATGTCATGATCGGTTCTGAAGAAATTGTTGCCGTCTTGCCATCTCATGGCGTCGCGGTTCCTGAACGCGGCACCGAAGTCCAACTCAATGCAGTCGCGGGCACGATTCGCGTACTTGCTTCCTAAATTTACAACAGAAAGGGCGGCCGCTGTGATAGCGACCGCCCTTTCTTGCGTGTATGAACTTATTGAGATGAAGTCCAACTTGTGAAGACTTCGGTGTAGAGATCGCGAGCTGCCGTTGGGCAGTTTGGAGTTGGTGTTGCCAACTTTGCATTTTCTGGAGAGGTGTTGATTGCAGGATCGGCCTTGATAGCTGCATCCATGAATGGACCAGAGCCAAGAATTGCGTTGGCATAACCCGTGAAGTTTGTGGCTACAGCGCCCTGCTTAGGATCCATCATCCAGTTAATGAAGATCTTCGCATTATCAAGATTCTTGGCACCCTTGGCAATTGCCAAGTTATCTGCCCAGAAGTTCATGCCTTCACTTGGAAAGACATACTTGATGTTCTTATTATCAACGGTCATACGGTGAACTGAGCCATTCCAGGCCATGCGTACCATGCTGGATTCTTTAACCATGCGCTCAATACCGCCATCAGAGTTAATAACCTTTGGCTTGAAAGTGTCGAGCAGCTTCTGGGCTGCTGCGTACTTTGACTTGTCCGTGGTGCACAAGTCGGCAGCGGCTACGCCAGTTGCCCGAAGTGCTGCGGAAACAACTTCCGTTTGATCCTTGAGGACGTCAACGGAAGTGCCCTTTGCAGCTGCAAAGAAATCCTTCCAAGAGGTGATCTTGGATGCGATCGGATCCTTCATGTTCACACCGATACCCGTTGTGCCGTACATGTAGGGAGCTGTGTACTGGCGACCTTTGTCCCAATAAACATTCAGGAAGTTTGGATCAATATTCTTGCCGTTAGGAAATCCAGCAACGTCAACCTTCTCAAGCAGACCAAGGGTCACCATCTGGGCAACCATGTAATCGCTAGGAACGATTACGTCATATCCAGTCGCGCCTGCTTGCAACTTGGCGAGCAAAGTTTCATTGGAATCGAATGTATCCAGGTTTACTTTAATCCCAGTTTCAGCAGTGAAAGCCTTGAGCTGTGCTGGATCGATGTAGTTAGTCCAGTTGTAAAGATTGAGCTCTCCACCTTTTGCAGTAGGAAATGCAGTGCTGGAAGAGGACGAGGATGTTGCAGAATTGCTGCTGCATGCAGAAAGTCCGAGACTAACCGTGGCAGCGATGGCAATTGCAACACCGACCTTTGAGGTAAAGAATTTCATGTACTACTTCCTGTCTTGGTTTTTTGTTGCGAGGGTATATGACGCCACTAGAGTAAGTGCTGAAACCAGTAGTAACAAGGTTGATAGGGCATTAATTGCTGGTGTCACGTTGGATCGAATCATGCCGAAGATATACACAGGCAACGTGGTTGAGCCTGGTCCAGCGATGAAAAACGAGGTGATGAAGTCATCCAATGAGATCGCAAAGGCCAATAGAGCCCCGGCCATGATGCCTGGGGCAAGCAGAGGCAAGGTAATCCGAGTGAAAATCTTCCACTCATTGGCTCCCAAGTCCGCGGCTGCTTCAAAGGAACTTCTCTCCAATGAAACAAGACGGGCTCGTATGGGCAACATTGCAAAAGGCACGCAGAAGGCGGTATGAGCCAAAATCAATGCGATATGACCAAGCGGAATTTTCACGAAGAGGAAAAAACCAAGCGTGCCAACGGCTGACACGATCTCAGGGATGATGAGTGGTGCCCCTAGTAAACCAATCGCGAAAGCGCTGCCCTTTCGCCCCATACGCAAGAGCCCCAGTGCGGCGGCAATCGCTAGTGCGGTGGATAAAACCGTTGCTGCAGAACCCACAATGAGCGAGTTCTTGAGTGAACGCACGACATCGGTATTGGTAAATACATCGGTGTACCAGCGCGTAGAAAAGCCAGTCCATATTTGCGCAGTTCTATTCCGGTTGAATGAGTAAAAGATGACTAGAACAAGCGGGGCATACAAAACAAAAAGTACGAAATAGGAAATCGAGGTGAAGAAAGGAAAGTTGCGAAGATTTACTAATTTTTTTCGCTTGGGTAGACCGAGGACGCTCATATCCTCGACGCCTTACGTTTTCGCGCTGAGGCCGAGAGTAGCAGCGTGGCCACTAAAACAATGAGACATAAAAGTACGGATAGTGCAGAACCAAAGGGCCAATTACGTGCTTGCCCGTAATTGTTGGCGACAACGTTTGCAATCATGTTGGTCTTCCCTCCCCCGAGCATGTCAGGTTGAAGGAATGACCCAAGTCCAGGGATAAATACAAGTGCAACCCCGGCCATGATTCCTGGAGCAATTTGCGGCAAAACGATCTTAAAGAGCACTTGCATTTTACGAGCGCCTAAATCGTAACCCGCTTCAGCAAACCGGAAATCAAAACGTTCGGCCGATGCGTAAATCGGTAAAATCATAAATGGTAAAAATGTGTAGATCAACCCGATGACCGTAGCCGTTGGTGTGTAGAGAATTTGAAAATGGGAAGTAATTCCAAGAGTCGTGGCGATCTTTCCAAGGACTCCTTTTTCATCCAGCAATTGCGTAATTGCATACGTGCGAATGAGAATACTTGTCCAAAATGGCAGCGTTACGAGAAATACTAAAAGCACGCGTTTGCGCGGGTCTCTCGTAGCAATCCACAATGCAACAGGAATAGAAAGAACGAGCGTTGCAATTGTCGTGATACCTGAATAGAAAAAGGAGTTCCAGATAACCTTTAAATAACGTGTATCAAAACTACGAGTTCCATCCAATCGATCTTGGATAAAGATTTTCACGTAGTGCGTTGGGTCAAATTTCCATACAACACCGGCGCCCATCTCAGGTCTAGCCAGGAATGAATAAACCGCGATGATGACCAGAGGGATGGCAACGGTAAGGGAAAGAAATGCCATCGGCGCAAGCGCCAACCATTTACTCGTTTTTCCGGGAGCATGGGAATCATCGCGCACGACAGGCAACGATAAATCCAAAGCCATTTCGCTACCGCCTTCTAATTCGCCGCACTTGGGTCTGTGAATACTCTCTCACCCAAGCACCATGTGCCAAGTACGCGCGCCGAAGGAATCAGTGCAGGATCAATCGAGCGAATATCCCGATCAAGCCAGACCAAATCTGCCTGAAAACCTTTGCGTAGCGTGCCGCGAACTCCTTCATCGCCCGCTTGGTAGGCAGGACCAGCCGTATATGCGCTGAGGGCTTGATCAACCGTAATTCGTTGATCAGGAATCCAAGGAGTTGGGTCTTGGGCAAGTGCGTGCTCGCGTGTGATGGCGATTGTTAAGCAATCCAGTGGGCGTTGTGTGGTGACGGGCCAATCGGATCCAAATGAGACAGCGGCACCATCCTCCAACAAGGTTTTAATCGGATATTGCCACTTTGCACGATCTGGTCCAAGCCGTGGCGTGGTGAGCTCACTTTGAAGGGAATCGTTACATGCCCACAGCGGTTCAAAGTTGGCGATTACTCCTAGCTTTGCAAAGCGAGGCAAGTCAAGAGGATCAAGTAGTTGTACATGGGTAATGACTGGTCGTGAATGTGAATTTTCTTTGTTTACCGAACGTGCGTACTCAATGGCATTAAGAGCTTCATGAATTGCTTCATCACCGATGGCATGAATGTGAGGCTGGAACCCCATCGCATCAACTGCAGCAACTGCCTCTTTCAGCTCTTGCCAATCCCAACAAGGCATTCCTTTGGAATCAGGCGCATCAACATAGGGCTTCTTGAGTGCGGCAGTACCGCCTTCGATAACTCCATCGGCAAAGAACTTAATCGTTTTACATGTGAGGTGGCTATGCACTCCGATGCTCTTTCGAGCAGAAGCAAACCAATCCATTTGGTTTCGCCAATTAAACGGATCTGCGCGCAAGGCTAAGTTGTAACGAACTCCTAGCAAATTATTGGCAAGAGCATCCAAATATGACTCAGGCATTCCGGGATCAATCCATGCATCCTGAACCCAGGTGATACCTGATTCAGCAAGTGTTTGTGTTGACACACGGAAACCTTCTCGGAATTCATTGCGTGAATTTTCAGGAAGGTGATCCATAATCAAATTGACTGCGCCCCATTCGCGCATTGTGCCCATCGGAGTTCCATCTGGCCTATGAACAATCATGCCAAGCGGTGGCTGGGGCGTGTCTTTTGTTACCCCTGCAATTTCAAGGGCTTTAGAGTTGCACCAAATCGTGTGGTAATCATTGGCGCGCAATACAACGGGACGATCAGCGACAACCGCATCAAGCCAGGTTGCATCAAACTCGCCGTTAGGCGCATGCCATGATTCATAAGAGGCGCCAACAATCCATTCTTTATCTGGATTGGCTTGTGCAAATTCTCGAACAGTTTCCAAAAGTACATCCATGGATGGCGCACCTTTAATCTGCGGCCCAATTGATTCCAAGCCACCAAAAAGTGGATGAGCATGCCCATCGCCAAAAGCAGGGATCAACATTCCGCCTTTAAGATCAATGACGGTATCTGCCGAAGCAAGCAATGCTGACGCTTCCTCGCCAAGGGCCACGATGTTTTCGCCTTGAATTGCCAGCGCATCACTAAGCAAAAGATCGGGGACTCCAGTCCAGATGTGGCCATTTGTAAAGACTGTTGTGCTCATTGATCTTCTCCAGTTTCCTCAAGGGCTTTATCATCCTCGTGCGCAAGGGTTGTGTACATCTCTGGCCGTCTGGTCTTAAAGAATGGGAAAAGTGTGAGCCAATCTCTTCGCTGATCAAGTTCACAATCAGCGATCAAGATAGCTTGCTCATCCCTGCCGGCTTCTACAAGTGTTCGTCCAAATGGGTCTGCGATAAAGGAGGAACCGTAAAACGTATTGGGACCTTCTGTGCCAATCCGATTTACTGCACCAACAAATAGTCCATTAGCTATTGCATGAGCCACCATTGTTGCCTTCCACAGTGGAGCAGTATCAAAGTTGGGGAAGTTGGGTTCAGAGCCAATTGCGGTGGGGTAGATAAGAACATCGGTACTTTCGAGTGCATAGGCACGTGCTAATTCGGGAAACCACTGATCCCAACAAGTCGGAATTCCGACTATCGCCTCGCCGACGATTGCTGCGGGGGTTCCATCATTGCCGCAGGAGAAATAAGTATTTTCGTAGTAACCATCGGTTTGAGGAAGATGTGTTTTGCGAGTGCGCATAACAAGTTCACCAGATGGAGAAAGAGCTATCGCAGTGTTGTAACCCAGTGAACTTTCATCGTCAGGATTTTCATAAAGAGAAATTACAACTGTGGATTTGGTGAGTCGCGCCATCTTCCTCGCAAATGAAAAAGAGGGGCCATTCATGAGATCCTCTGGGTGAAATTGCGAATCAGAAGAATTTGGTTGCCAACACGCATAGGGGTAGAGAGTGAGTTCGGCAAGCACGATGAGATCGGGTTGATACTCGGCGCATATCTCTATCGCATTTTCTAGTGATGCAATTTGCTCTTCAACAGATCCATGCCAAAAATCTTGAACCAGAGCAACTCGCAGAGATTCACGAGAGTTTGCTCCGTTGGGCAAAGGCGCCAGAGACTCCAGTTGGTCATCCCCAATTGCTGCATAAATCTCAAAGTTAGAAGTCATAGACATCCCCAGAGGCTAATGCCTGATGCGTTCAGGTTCCGCCATAAGTGGTAACTCTCATTGGGTGTCTCACGGGGCTCTCATGCCCCTTCTAGCCCTCACGATGCGATAGGCGACGCTTAAGATGACATACATGTTCACTCCACTCGATGACATTCGCGCAATGATCACTGACCCTAAGTACACCTACCGTCAAAGAGTGGCGGGTTTGGCAAACCTCGCCGAAAGCCTCCTTGATCCTCCCCCAGTAAGTGAAGAGTGCTCGGCTGCTCTGGAAAAACGAATCATCTGCGATATGTACGAAGGCAACGCACCCTATCGCCCACGTTATCTATTGCCTGACTATGACGTTGTACTTAAGAACGGTTCTCAATTTCTCGAACTTCCCCCTGCTAAAGATCTCGATGACGCTCTTGCATTTCTCTTGATCATGTATTCCCAAACTCCCTCAATCACGGGTTATCCCGTGTACTTTGGAGATTTAGACACATTGTTACTGCCCTACGTGGATCACGTCAGCGATGATGAACTGTACGCAAAACTAAAGCGATTCTGGATTTCACTCGATCGGATGTTTCCCGATGCATTCGCTCATACAAACCTCAGCCCCGTGTATAACCGGGTAGCAAGAACAATTCTTGCTCTAGAGCGAGAGCTCCTACAAGTTGTTCCGAATATTTCACTTAAAGTTGAACCAATTTTGACAAGTAATGAGTACTTACTTGATGCGGTATCTACGGTCTTTGCCTGCGGGAAACCGCATTTCATTAATGACGAAATGATGCAGCAAGATCTAGGCCATGACTACGCAGCCGTCAGTTGCTACAACTCTTTAAAAATAGGCGGCGGTTCGCACACGCTGGTCCGCATCAACCTTAAGGAGACCGTCCTAGCTGGCACAGGCGGCGTCGACGAATTCTTTGCGTCAACACTCCCCTACTATCTCGAACTCACCGCCCAACTCATGGAGTCGCGCATAAAGTTTTTGGTAGAAGAATCTCATTTCTACACATCCCACTGGCTTGTACAAGAGGGCTTGTTATTCCTGAACAAATTTTCAGCAATGTTTGGAATCTTTGGGCTAGCCGAAGGTGTCAACGCTCTGATGGAACGCGAAGGCGCTTCCGACATATACGGTCACTCCTCTCGCGCAGATGATCTTGCCTATCGCATAACCTCCACAATTGCCGCATGGGTGGCCAATCGCCCCATGCCCTATTGCGATGGAAATGATGGTCGTGCATTTTTACACTCTCAATCGGGTATCGATTTGGATCTGGACGTAACCGCCGGCACTCGAATTCCGATTGGAACAGAGCCACCGCTATTTGAACACCTCAAGACTGTTAGTCGGCATCATCACCTTTTCGCCTCCGGTATTAGCGATGTTCTCTCCTTTGATGACACTGCCGTCAAGAATCCTCAAGCAGTAGTGGATGTCATACGCGGTGCATTTAAAGACGGGATGCGCGATTTTACTTTCAACCTCGACAGCAACGACTTCATCCGCATCACTGGATACTTGGTTCGCAAATCCGACCTAGCGAAAATGCCAAGTGCTCGACATGGAAGCACCTACCTCGGCGCTGGATCTGTAGCTGATTCCCATGTTGATCAACGAATAGTGAAGCGGGTCATGAGCCATGAGAGCTCACCACGCGCAAGTAGCTGACGTCATTCAGTTTTCCTGGGTAGATGGCCCAGGAAATAGATTTGTTCTCTTTTTGCAGGGCTGCAACTTCAACTGTCTTGCCTGCCATAACCCACAAACGATTCCCTTACAGACTCCGCTCGCAAAAGATTATTCCGTGGGAGATGTTTTGGAGAAGATTCGACAATCCCTTCCCTACATAACTGGCGTTACTGTCTCTGGTGGAGAGGCAACAGTTCAACATGAGTTTCTGTTCGACCTGTTCGTTGCAATAAAGGCTGCACCTGACTTAAAGCACTTAACAACATTCATCGATAGCAACGGGAATGCAGAAAAACATGTGTGGGAGATCCTGCTTCCCGTGACTGATGGGGTGATGCTCGATCTCAAAGTTCTGAATAACGTAAAACATCTCGAGCTGACATCTAGTTCCAACACAGCAGTTCTTGAAACTCTGAAATTTCTTGCCTCACGTGGAAAATTGTACGAAGTGCGACTCCTTCTTATACCTGGGCAGAATGACTCAAATGAAGAGTTACGGGAAACTGCGCAGTGGCTACTTCACGTTGATGCAGCTGTTCGAGTAAAAATTAATTCATTTATGACCCATGGTGTCAGGGCATCTTCCAGGGCCTGGGCTGAAGTCACAGATGAAGATCGTCTCCGTTACCGACAAGTCCTAATGGAGGAAGGAATTCTGGATCTGGCTTAATTTCGCAGGAACAGCCAAATAGAGGCCGAAATTCCTACAGTGAAAACTAAGGATTTATAGAAAATGCGCGGCATCCTGTTTGCCCACTTACCCCCCAAATGTCCCCCAAAACTTGATCCAGTGAAAAGCGCCAAAACAAAGAGCCAATGAACTCGACCGCTGAAGATATAAACAAAGTTTGAGACAAGACTCGTAAATCCGACCACAACATTTTTTGCGGAATTGAGAGTTGCAGGGTTGCGCGCTTTGTTTCTTGCCAAGATGGCGATGACCAAAACTCCTTGACCAGGACCGAAATATCCACAGTAGAGCCCGCTTGCAGCCATTCCAATAAATTCTGTGACTTTATGTCTCATTCCCAATCGCACTTTAGATGGCATCAATATCGTCAACGTCGCACCAAGAAGTAGGTATGGAACTACGCCCTCAAATACCTTGGAAGGCAAAGCCAGAAGAAGGAAAGCCCCCACGCATGCAAATGCCGATGCTAATGCAATATGAAATCGATATTCCTTTAAGAGCGTCCGAGTGTTTTGATCACTTGCCCGAACGGCGAAAAGATTGGCTGTGGTAATTCCCAAGGCGTTAGTTACGGTCGCACTAACAGGATTGATACCCAGGGCAAGTAAGACCGGAAATGAAATAAGTGAAGCTCCACCAGCCATGCCATTAATTGTGCCAACGACAAATCCCGTAATTACAACTGCAATAAATGCCAACAAATTCCACCCCCGTCAATAAATCGAGAGTACACTTCGTCAATGGCAATTTTGCACACGATCGGCTTATGGCAGCAGTTAGAAGTCTTCATTGACGCTGCAATTGCGGCGATTCTTGGATCGATCATTGGATGGGAGCGCGATCGCGCTGGTAAATCAGCGGGACCCCGCACGATGGCCCTTGTTGCCTGCGCCTCGGCCTCAGTTGTCGCAATCGGCTCCGTTCTCGATATTAATGCTAGATACGGAGATCCCACTCGAGCGATGCATGCGATCATTACCGGTATCGGTTTTCTTGGAGCGGGCCTAATTTTTGCCAATCACAAAGGTGGAAGCCAAGGCGTGACCACAGCAGCCACCGTTTTTGCAACAGCGGCAATGGGTTGCGCGGTCGGGCTGGGATTTCAACTTGTATCAGTAGGCATTACCTTCATCATCCTTGCCGTTTTGCGATCCAGCCAATTCTTGGAAATTGCAGCGAGCAAGCGCGACAACGACCATCATTCCTAATGACATCTGCGATATACGATGCACTTGAGCATGCCACTGTGGCATCCGATGGCGCGATGGGAACAATGCTCCAAGCCCGCGGGCTTGATGATGGCGGCGCCCCAGAATTATGGAACGTGGATCGACCTAGTGATATTGAATCTGTTCTTGAAGAGTACGCCGCGGCCGGTGCAAGATTTATTACAACCAACACCTTTGGCGGCACTCGCGGACGTCTAGCCCTTCATGGACTTGAGTCTCGAGTTGTCGAACTCAACGAGGCTGGCGCACGCATTGCCCGCACTGTTGCCGATCGTCATCCCGGAACATTTGTTATGGGCGATATCGGACCGTCCGGTGATCTTATGGAGCCCATGGGAATTCTCACCATGGAGAGCGCACAGGAAATATTTGAAGAACAAATCCGTGGCCTGGTTGCTGGGGGCGTTGATGCACTTCTCATTGAGACCATGAGCGACCTCTCGGAAGTTGAAGCAGCGGTAAATGCCGCCCATGCAGTTGCGCCGCAGATTCCGATTATCGCAACCATGAGTTTTGACACGAACCTTCGGACGATGATGGGCGTGAAACCGGCACAAGCCGTGGCTCATCTATCATCACTTGGTGTTCGGATTATTGGCGCCAATTGCGGTCGAGGTGTCGATGAGATGCGGGCAATTGCGCGCGAGCTTGTTGATGCCAGACCAGCGGGTGTTTACATCATCACTCAATCCAATTCAGGATTGCCAAAACTTGTTGGTGACACATTTGTCTATGAAGGAACGCCAGAGGAAATGGCAAAGTACGCGCTCGAGATGAAGGAGATGGGAGTCAACATCGTGGGCTCTTGTTGCGGTTCATCCCCCGCACATACTGCAGCGATCGCCCTCGCTCTGAAGTAGTTGCATGGCATTCACACGAGACACGCCCAATGACAAGGGTTGGCGAAACCTTTTGCTAGCTCCCCAAGAAGTTCACCGTGGAGTGACTTTCCCAGGCAAGAGCACGCCTCTGTTGGTCATGCATCACTTATCAGACCTGCACGTGTGCGATGCGCAGTCACCAATACGCCCTGAATTTCTCGATCGTTGGGCAGATCCTGATAGTCCTATTCGCGAACAAGTCGGAACTATTGGCACCTACCGAGCCCACTCAATGCTCTCAGCCCATGTTGTCGAGGCGATGGTCCAATCACTCAATCAAGTCAGTCGCGGACCCTTGTCAGGGCATGCAGTGAATGCAGCAATAGTTACCGGTGACACTACCGATAACGCCCAAGTCAATGAAGTGAATTGGTATCTCGCACTGCTCGATGGCGAAGAAGTTCGACCAGATTCTGGTTCCTTCGATCGCTACGAAGGCGTGATCGATGACGGCGCCGAACATTATGACGTCAAGTATTGGCACCCACATGGAACTCCTGAAGGAAAAGAAGATGACCAACCCCGCGCACAATATGGCTATCCCATCGTTCCTGGATTGCTCGATTCATGTCGCAAGCCCTTTAGCGCAACGGGATTAAACGTTCCTTGGTATGCCGTACATGGAAATCATGACGCCCTTCTTCAGGGCACGGTAACCCCCAATAGCGGCACGCAGGCCGCAATGGTCGCTGATAAGCGATATGAATCATTGCCCTCATCGATGACGCTGGAACAGACGCTGGCGGCATTTAACGAAATTGGTCCTGCTGACTATCCGCCTTCAAGTGACGCTGCCTATGTCACCGTAACACCCGATCTTGCACGTAGGGCGGTAGAACGCGGAGAGTTTGCAACCTTGCACTTGCAATCTTCAGGATTGCCTCACGGACATGGATTCACTGAATCAAATGCACGCGAGAAGAAGATGTACTACGCACACGATGTCGGATCCATTCGACTGATCGTAATTGATAGCGTGAATCACTTTGGAGGTTGGCAAGGATCCCTCGATGAAGAACAATTTGTATGGCTTGAAGAGCAAATTGTTTCATCCAACGTACCCGTAGTTCTGGCCTCACATCATCCATTAACGAAAATGTTCAATGACTACGCACCTACCGAACGTCGAGTCTGCAATGACGAGATAGAAGCGATGTTGCTCAAATATCCCAAAGTTATTCTCTGGCTTGCAGGACACGAACATCGCCATCACGTTGAATGGATCGGAGATCGTGAAAGCAATACCGGACTGTGGCAAGTTGAAACTGCATCACATATCGACTGGCCTCAACAAAGTCGAACTGTTGAAGTGGTGCGCGATGCACATGGCGATATCTTCATTGGGTTAACGGTTGTTGATCATGCAGGTGCGGCCGATTACGCCGAAGCCAAAACACCGTTAGAGATTGCCGCTCTGTCTCGAGTGCTCAGCGCCAATGCCTGGCAAAAGCGTCCAGCTCCTGGATCAGAAAACGTAGATGCCTGGGCTCAAGGAACGCGTGAGGATAGAAACATCGTCCTTCGCATTCCCCAGCGGTAAGAAGTTACGCGTCAATCCGATCGCGATCAATCTCGGCAGTAGAAATAAACTCTTTACGAGGTGCTACATCATTGCCCATTAGAAGTTCGAACATCGCGTCCGCTGCGGCAGCATCAGAAACAGTGACACGTCGCAACGTACGGTGATCAGGATCCATCGTGGTGTCGCGTAATTGATGGGCATCCATTTCGCCGAGGCCTTTATAGCGCTGAAGTGGTTCCTTCCACTTCTTACCAGCCTTGGTTAGCTCCGCCAAAACTTTCTTCATTTCATCATCCGAGTAGGTGTAGTGGAAATCGCCTTTCTTTCCACCAGATCCCATAACCTCAATGCGGTGAAGTGGCGGGATTGCCGCAAAAACTCGACCAGCATCAATAAGTGGGCGCATGTACCTATAGAGCAAGGTCAACAAGAGGCAACGAATGTGCGCTCCATCTACGTCTGCATCGGACATCAAAATAATGCGACCGTAGCGGGCATCATCAAGTTCGAATGAGCGGCCAGAACCGGCGCCAATTACCTGAATGATCGAGGCGCATTCTGTGTTATCAAGCATTTGTGACAGGGACGCCTTTTGCACGTTAAGAATCTTGCCTCGAATGGGCAAGATCGCCTGAAATTCGGAATTGCGCGCAGCTTTGGTGGTACCTAGCGCAGACTCGCCCTCAACAATAAAGAGTTCCGTGCGCGAAACATCTTCGCTTCGGCAATCCGAGAGTTTGGTTGGCAACGAAGAGTTCTCCAAAGCGTTCTTGCGTCGCTGAAGATCCTTGTGCGCGCGTGCAGAGATACGAGTACGCGATGCGGCAACAACCTTTTCGAGAATAAGGCGTCCGTTTGCTTTATCAATGCGCTTGGTAGTGGAGAAGAATGCTTTCATTTCTTCGGCAACCACCGCTGCGACAATTCGTGTAGCTGCAGCTGTCCCTAATACTTCTTTCGTCTGGCCTTCAAATTGTGGTTCAGACATTCGCACAGTCACAACTGCGGTGAGACCTTCCATGATGTCATCTTTAGTGACATCAATTTCAGAATTCTTTAGAGTCTTTGTCGAACGAAGAACTTCATTAAATGCTTTTGTGATGGCACGTTCAAAACCTTGAATATGAGTTCCACCTTTTGGTGTTGCAATGATGTTGACGAATGAGCGCATCGTCGTATCAAAACCATTGCCCCATTTCATGGCAATATCCACGCCCATATCGCGTTCAACTTCGGTTGAGACCATGTGCCCTTGTTCATCAAGGACAGGAACAGTTTCGGCGTAATGCCCACTTCCTGTTAGGCGTATGACATCGCCTACGGGTTCATCGGGCTGCAAGAAAGTGCAATATTCAGCGATTCCGCCTTTATGAAAGAAGGTCTCTGTTGTCTTGGCTTTTGTGCGGTTGTCATTAACAATCAAGGTCAATCCGGGCACCAGGTAGGAAGTCTGGCGAGCGCGTGCATAGATTTCATCGAGCTCTAGCTCTGCTTCCTTGAGGAAGATCTGCTTATCGCTCCACCATTTAATGCGAGTTCCTGTGACCTTATGGGGGACTTTGCCAACGACGCGAAGCCCAGAGGCGGGCGTAAATGGTGCCTTCGGGCCATCTCCATCGAAAATGCCTGCCGTGCCTCTTTGGAAGGACATCCAATAAATTTTTCCATCACGATCGACTTCTGCATCAAGTCGTGAAGCAAGGGCATTCACAACCGAGGCGCCGACTCCGTGCAAACCGCCAGATGCGGCATAGGAGCCTCCGCCGAATTTTCCTCCGGCATGAAGTTTGGTCAAAACAACCTCTACGCCAGTAAGTCCCGTCTTAGGTTCTTTATCGACAGGAATACCGCGTCCATCATCGTGAACTTCAACAGAACCATCGGATTCAAGGTTAATTTCAATCTTCTTGCAATGACCGGCGAGTGCTTCATCGACAGAGTTATCAATAATTTCCCACAGACAGTGCATGAGTCCGCGAGAATCTGTGGAGCCGATATACATGCCTGGGCGTTTTCTGACGGCATCCAAGCCCTCAAGCACCGCTAAATCTTTAGCGGTATAGCTTGCTTCGATCGTCTCACTCTGTTTACTGGCCACGGGCGCAAAGATTAGCCACCGATTGGCGAATTCAGCGTTAAGCGCGCCGAAGGTGTCTCATATATTGAATAATTGCTGTGAATATCCCCCGTACAGAGGTGAAATCAAGCGTGATGTATCCCACGAAAAAAAATATATTTTTTTTAACGAGCGGGGAATAAGTAATACATGGTTTGATGTTCCCTAGTACAGAGACCCAAACAGGGTCACACCGTGAGGAGAGCGCAATGACTGAACAAATGATCCTTGAGACCACTCCCCTCAATGCCGTCGATCGCTGTGATCGTTGCGGAGCCCAAGCATACGTACGTGCAGTAATGCTTTCGGGTGGAGAGTTACTTTTCTGTGGCCATCACGCCAAGGAATATGCTGAAAAGCTCAAGCCTGTCGTATCTCATATCCAAGATGAGACCGAGAAGCTAGTAGAGACTCCTTCAGTTATTTAAGCGTTCTTTAGGCTGTAACAGGTCCCGCATACGTTGGCGCTATAAAAGCAGCTGCCTTGTGTGCTCCATCGCAAAATGGCTTATTCGCTGAATGTCCACATCGACATAGAGAAAAATTCTCTTTCGTCTCCAGGACATTTCCTTCTGCATCAACAAAATCTACGGATCCGGTTATACGGATGGTACCGTTCTCTCTAACCTGCGCTGTGACTTTTTCACTCATGGAATTAATCCTCTTAATCTAGGTAGTCGCGCAGAACTTGGGAACGAGATGGGTGGCGCAGTTTGGACATCGTTTTGGATTCAATCTGGCGGATGCGCTCACGGGTAACCCCATAAACCTTGCCAATTTCATCAAGAGTCTTTGGCTGACCATCGGTCAATCCAAAGCGCATCGCCACAACGCCTGCTTCACGTTCTGAGAGAGTATCTAGCACGGAGTGCAATTGCTCTTGAAGTAATGTGAAGGAAACGGCATCTGCTGGGACAACCGCTTCAGAGTCCTCGATCAGGTCTCCGAATTCAGAGTCTCCCTCTTCGCCCAATGGGGTGTGAAGTGAGATCGGTTCGCGACCATACTTTTGAACTTCAACAACTTTTTCAGGAGTCATATCTAATTCTTTAGCGAGCTCTTCAGGTGTTGGTTCGCGACCTAAATCTTGCAACATCTGGCGCTGAACACGTGCCAACTTGTTGATGACTTCAACCATGTGAACCGGAATACGGATCGTACGTGCCTGGTCTGCCATTGCGCGAGTAATCGCCTGGCGAATCCACCATGTGGCGTAGGTTGAGAACTTGTAACCCTTTGTGTAATCAAACTTTTCTACTGCACGAATCAATCCGAGGTTTCCTTCTTGAATAAGATCCAAGAACAACATGCCGCGACCGGTGTAACGCTTTGCCAGTGAGACAACGAGACGCAAGTTAGCCTCAAGTAGGTGGTTCTTTGCACGCTTTCCGTCTTCAACAATCCACTCAAGTTCGCGCTTAAGTTTCTTCTCTAATTTCTTCTCAGTGGCCAATTTCTCTTCAGCAAAGAGTCCCGCTTCAATACGCGTGGCAAGTTCTACTTCTAGCTCTGCGTTCAAAAGAGCAACGCGACCGATCTGCTTGAGGTAGTCCTTAACAGGGTCGGCAGTTGCTCCGGCAGTCATAACAGTCTGGGCAGGTGCGTCATCTTCTTCAGAGGCCTTGAGAGTAAATGCATCGGCTTCATTGCCGTTGCTTTCCTCCGCTAAGTTCACTACACGAGGGGCTGTTCCCTTTTCTTCAGCAGGCTCATCCGATGAAACTTCAGCAACAAGTGCATCAAGATCTTCAAGTTCAACTTCTTCAAGTTCAACATCTTCCCGGTCAATTTTTGCAACGGGCGCATCACCTTTTGTTGCCTTTGCTGGCGCAACGGGCGCCGCTACTACTGGGGCTACCAATGCATATTCAGATTTTTTCAAAATTCTACTAGGTGTACCGAGACCCATCTTGTGAAGTTTTTCTATAAGGGCGGGTACGGAAGTAACAAGTTCGCGCGCTTCATCAACTAACGGCTTATCAAGTTTCTTTGGAATACGATTAAGACTTGTGACTCCACGCGCTTCAAGTTCTTCAGATAATTCTTTTTGACGAAGCACTGCTTCTTTTGCGCTAATAATTAATCGAACATCAGCGGCGGTAAGTTCTTTCTTCAGTGCAATTTTCTTCGCGACTGCTTTTTTAGCAACTGCCTTTTTTACTGGAGCGGCTTTCTTTACTGGAGCCGCTTTTTTAGCAACTGTTTTTTTTGCACCTGCCTTTGTCGCTGGAGCCGCTTTTTTAGCAGATGCCTTGTTTTTGAGCGCACTCGTTGCAGCCACAGCAGTCCTTTGTTTTGGCTTCCCCGATTAATCTTGGCGATTAATCGCGAAGAAGCGATGGCTATATTATAAATTATCCACAGGGGTAAATGCACATCCAAAAGCCCTTTTTGGCCTCGAAACTCTCTACCCCAGCGTGAGAGCGTGGCGAATTACCTCTCCGACGGCCTCAACTTCCACAAGAAAGCCATCGTGCCCAAAGGGCGATGAAATTGTTACCAATTCAAGGGCGGTGGGTACCAAATCGGCGATCTCTGCTTGGAGGCGTGGAGGAAAAAGTCGATCTGTATCGATGGAGACCACGACTACGGGCAATTCAATCCTCGAGAGCGCAGCAGCCACCCCTCCGCGATCGCGTCCAACATCATGAGAATTCATCGCCTCCGTCAGCGAAATGTAGGTGTTTGCATCAAAGCGATGCGCCAGCTTCATCGCCTGATGATCCAGATAGGACTCCACCGCATATCGGCCCGTGTCATCGCCCTGAAGTTCGCGCCCAAAACGCACATCCATCTCTGCCTCTGTCCTGTAGGTCAGATGCGCAATTCGACGCGCAATTCCTAAGCCATCCAAAGGCCCGCGATCGCTTTCGTAATAGTCTCCGCTGTGAAAATTTGGATCACTCTTTATGGCTCGAATTTGAATCGATGCGGTGCCTATTTGATCTCCTGTGGCAACGGCAGAGGATCCGATCGTACAAATGGCGCCCACTCTCTCGGGAAATGTAATGGCCCATTCCAGCGCGCGCATTCCGCCTAGTGAAGGTCCCACAGCCAAGCGATATCGGGAAATTCCGAGTGCATCGCTAAAGGCCACCTCTGCCGCGACCATGTCTCGAATTGTCAGGGTTGGAAAACGTGAACCGTAGCGTTTTCCATCGGGAGCAATACTTGAAGGACCCGTGCTTCCCTGGCATCCACCAATGACGTTGGGACAGAGAATAAAATATTTGTCCGTATCAAAAGGCAATCCTGGTCCCACCATCGACGGCCACCAGCCTGTGACATCAGACCAACCAGTGAGTGCATGATTAATCAAAACGGCATTATCGCCAGCCGCGTTCAGTGTTCCCCAACTTTGGTAGGCGATAGTGACATCTTCCAGAACTTCGCCGTTTTCCAAAGTGAGTGAACCCACTGAAATAAATCTGCGATCACCAGGATCACTCGTTTCAAGCCATGCACCAGTGACATCTGGAGATAGATGTGACGTCATAAAAAAGCCTTTCGCACTTGCTGGCGATAGAACTGCCAACCTGGTCCTCACCCAGAGCACCCCGCCGCGATGGAGGGTTGCCGTCCAGTAAGCCGGGGCTGAAACCTGGAACTCGTGACCTGGTGGCAATTCTACGCGATGAATCGAGGAAGCGAAACTCGTCTATCGCGTACTGGAAAGGACCGCGGGCGCATCAAATATCGATGCGCATACTTTGGGATGAAGTTCCTTTCGCATGGCCGAAAAAGCCTCGGGTGGCCAGGCTGCGCTAAAGACTCTGCGAAGGAGAGTTGCCAACGAATACGTCGGATCATCCGTGATGGCGCGATCAAGACATCGATTGGCCAGTGCCCCGTCGCCATTTTCATATGAGAGCGCAGCGAGCAGGCATGCCACGGGTGCGACATAGCCCACGGGTGCGATGCGCAGCAGATAGCGCCACATCATCGAGTAGATCGGCAAAGTAGATTCTGAATGAGACCCCAGGGCGAAATCTCGAACCTGAATATCCTCCAAAGCAGAAATTACTTTGGCAGAAAGTTCTTGATCGGCAGCAATATCTGCACCCATGGCTCCAGAAATAAATCGAGAGGCAAGGTCTATGACACAAATAGCTCCGACCTTTTGTGAGGTAAGCGCAATTGCAACCTGTCTCTGAAAATCGGAATCCTGACTGAGCTCCAGCGAGGATATGGAGTCGGTGAGCGCGACAGAATTAAGATAAGGCATCGGGTGCCCCTGGGCCACTTGTTCAGCAGCAATGCGCGATGCCGAAATCTCGGGAAGTTCACGCCCAAGTGGCGGGCAACAATCGCTCTCATTGCACAGCGCCGAGCGCCAGCGCCCAGATTGAACCTGAAGCACTTCTCGAACGCTGATACCTGAAGCACGTATCGCCGATGCCAACGTTTCGAGCATCTCACCCGCGTCATCTCGATCAATAGGTGCATAGGCAACAACCAGGGCGCCATCACCACCTTCGCGAAGCAGATGCATAACAAGTGAATCAATAAGTTGAGCGGTGCTCTCAGAGAGCCGATCTTGCGGATAGTCGACTCTCATAGCCATCCCAACGGATTCATCTTGTAAAGAAACCAAGACAAGTGAATCAGTGGGGTGATAGCCAATAAGGAACGGAATTGCAGCGAGTAAATCATGAGGTGATGTAAGTGTTGTCATAAGAGCAGAGAGTGCAGTGTTGCACCGACCAAATTTCTATGACCCACTACTGGTTGTGGAGAAGTGGTTGTGGAGAAGCGTTGAATGGTGGTTGATCAATTTGAGAGAACCGTTGGAGCGGCAACGACATGGATCGTTGTGACGGAGATCTTACGAACTTCACCGGTAATTGCACGAGCCACCGCATTATGTGTCCATGTTCCTCCCCATGTGGCAAGCATGGTGACTACATATGTCCCAGGCTTGGTATAGGTGTGCATGATCGCTTGACTGGGATAGGGACCCCCGGGAATGGTTGTCGCGTAAAAACCGCCGTCGCCAAAACTCCATATAAACGATGCTCGCATAGTCACATCAATGACTTCGCCAATGATCGCAACTTTTGTGTTGAAAACGCTGGGTAGATTGCACCAATAAATAACAGCGACGTCAGCTAGAGCGCTAGAAGTAGGTTGATGCGAAATCGATGCGGTAGGTAAAAGTTTTGTTAATTTGTCGCTGAGGGAGGCACCAGCAGCAAGAGTCGGAATTACTTTACGCACCACAGGTTTACGAACGATAACTTTTCGGGGCTTTACTGGGGCGGATTTCACTATCGGTTTCGGAGTCGCCCTAATGGATGGTTGAACACTTGATTTCGGCAAACGCTTCTTTGTGGGTGCGGCTAACGGCTTTGGTGGCGCGCCACCATCTTTATGAGCCTCGATAACGATGCGACCGTTAAGTGTGTACACGTCGATGCAGGCGCTAACGCAATCAGATGCTTGAGCGTTTGCAGGTCTATCTACAACCGAAAGCACGAGGATGGGACAGATCAATATCAGGCAAAGGGTTCGGCTGGAATATGTCATAGGCATGCCAGGCAGAATAAAACTTTGTCGCACATCACTCATGTGCGAGCGTGTGCATCTGTGGAAAGCCAGCTGGGATAGCAATAAGGTGGAGTCATGAGCGCACGCGATGGCGATGGTTGGGTGCAATGCCGTTGCGGAAATAAGCATTGGGGACTCCACGGAGCCGCGGGTTTGCTTATGGTGCGCGATAAAACCCTCATGCTCCAACACCGCGCCGAATGGGTCCATAACGGAGATACATGGGGAATTCCTGGTGGCGCGCGAGACTCACATGAAACACCCGTTGAGGCAGCAATTCGTGAGGCAATTGAGGAAACTGGGATTGAACCCGAGCACGTCACAATATTTTCATCTCACACTGATGATCACCTCGATTGGCGATATGACACCATTATCGCCACAGTTAATGATCAACTCATCCCTCACGAAATGAACCATGAGTCCCAAGAATTACGTTGGGTTGCATGGGAAGATGTTGATTCGATGTCGCTGCATCCAAGTTTTGCACGATCGTGGCCTACGGTGCACGCAATACTTCTGCGCGATTTCTAATTTACCGAGGGTCTAAACGTACCTTTACATCACACCATTCCAAAGTGTCCTCCTCCACATGTGCCACCACGACAATTGCAACGCCTTGTGATGCCAAGGTTCGAAGGTAGCTCTTAATGCGAGCCGCGCTAGCAAGATCTTGAGCCGCAAATGGTTCATCCAAAAAGAGATAGGGAGTGGCTTGGGCAATGGCCATAGCAATTGCCACGCGTTGCTGCTCTCCCCCCGATAGAGAAGTGACTGTGCGAGGCAATAACGTAGCGATATCTAACGCGATGACCCCCTGATTCATGCTGTCAGCGTTGCCTGATCGCAATATGGACATCGCCAAAACTTGCTCAACGGTGAATGCCAAAGAGAACTTCTGACTTTGCAAACACACGGACCGAACTCGAGCCATCCCCGCGACACTGTAATCAGCAAGTAGTCGATCATCGATAGTGATCTCACCCGATGCCACAGCAATATCTCCTGAGAGAGCTGCAAGCAAAGTACTTTTGCCCGATCCGTTGGGGCCCAATATGGCTGTGATCTGACCAGGATGAATCTGCATGGAAAAGTCTTTCAATACAACATGTTCACCACGAGAAACCGTCAGGGTGCGGGCGGTGATCATTGGACTCTCCAGATATCTATATTGCGGCGGACCAAGGTGATTAATATTGGCGCGCCAATGAGCGCGGTAATTAACCCAATAGGCAACTCTCTAGGAGCGGCAACGGTGCGAGCTGCCGTGTCTGCAATCAGCAAAATAACGGCGCCAACAACTGCGCTATGGAGAACTAGTGGACGATGTCGGGGACCAAAACCCAACCGCGCAATATGTGGCGCTGCCAATCCAAGAAATGCTATGGAACCAACAGTGCTTACCGCCCCTGCAACAAGGACGGAAAGTGCGATCAGTGCAATACGTCGCGTCTTAACAGGATCGATACCTATATGTCTGGCCGTTGAGTCACCGAAGGAGAGAACATCCAACCAAGGAGCAATAAACCAAGCACCAGCAATCCCAAGGAGGACAACAGGTGCCAGAATCCACAAATCTTTTCCTGTTGTTAAAGCTAATGATCCCCATGTCCAGAAGGAGACTGATCGTGCATCCGCGCGCGTGATCATGGATGTGGTGATTCCCACTAAAGCTGCGATGGTTGCTGATGTTGCAATACCGACAATGATTAAAACCACCGATGCCTGATCATTGCGACTTCTGGCAAGGCGAAGAGTCACCATGGACGCCAATAAGCCACCGACGATTCCGCAGAGGATTGCACCGAGTGAGCCAATGGAAACAATATTGGCGAGCAATCCAGCAACGACGCCAAATGCAGCTCCCGCTGACGTCCCAACAATTGCTGGTTCTGCCAAAGGGTTATTACACGCACCCTGAGCCATAACACCAGCAGCGCCAAGTGCTGCTCCCACGAGCAGAGCTGTTGCAATTCGAGGGATGCGAATTTGCCACAAAATATTGTGGTCTCCCAAATATTTCGTCGATTGAGGATGAAAAAGAACCTGCCATAAATGATCAAGGTGTGAGGCGCCGACAGAAAGTGAGAAGAGGGTCGCTACAACCAACACAACAATATAGATGTACATCAACCAGCGTTTCATCTACTTCATTACCTTCACCAAGGCTTTGGCGAGTGCGCCGACCAAACCAGGAGTACGTGGCCCAAAGGAAAGTAATAATGAGTCATCGACAGCGATGACACGTTGGTTTATCCCAGCTGATGTTTGTGCCACACCTGGAAGTGCCAACAATCCCTTGAGACCGCCCACTGATTCCATACCCTTGGTCATAACCAGAATCACATCAGGGTTGGCTTTAACCAGCGCTTCGCTAGTAAGTGAGTTAAATGGATGAGGCAAAGATTGTGCGCCCACATCTACGGCGCCGATAGCGGTTATGAGTGAATCGGCGCCAGAGCCCGGGCCACCCATAAGAAAAATAGAACTTGTTCCGCGTAGGTAAAGGAAAGCAATTTTCGGCGCAGGCACACGTCCGATGTTGGCGCTTTTAATCGCGCTACCGAGTGCGACATTCAACGCGGCAGCGCTTTTTGGTGCCCCTATTGCCTCTCCGATAGAGGTAACTTTTTTTGCGATATCTCTTAGGCTCCACGCTTCTGGAATCTGCACAAGTGTTTGCGCACTAGATTTCAATGACGTCAAAGCGCTACTTGGCCCAGTCGATGCATCCACCAGCACTACATCAGGGTTAAGAGAGATGATCTTCTCGGGAATCACTTGATGCCCCGATGTAACAATGGCAACGGAGGAAAGAGCGGGCATGGTGCTGGCAATATCACGTCCCACGAGAATGGATTTAAATCCCATCGCATAAATAATTTCAGCACTTCCATTTGCCAATGCAACTACTCGCTTCTTACTGGGAAGCTCTTGATTCGAAATCGTTATTTCGGCAATATCACTTGCTGTGATTATTGGCACGGCGGAGGAATTATTTGTTGATTTCGGCGAGGCGCAACCTGTGAATATCATCAGAGAAATGGGCGCGAATAGGGCAATAGCTACACTTTTGCGCGCGTAATTCTTCACGAAGGTAGTCTGCCAAAGAATGTGCCGACAGGTATAGCAAGACTGTCGGATAACTTTCTAAGGAACCGGGTTTATGGTTTCGCAATGAAGAAACGCATGTGGTCGAGCGGGATCCTCGTCTCTGCACTCTCCCTGTCTTCTCTTACTTCCTCATTTGCAGCGGCTCCTGTTACCAGCGCCAAGGGAAGTCATGGCGAGGTCATCACTGCCTCCAGTGTGAAAATTGCATCGGGTGCGGCCATTACCGTTCGCGGAACCAACTTTGATGAAACCGTCGGAATCTACCTCGCCTTCTGCCTCATTCCAGCAGCAGGATCCTTGCCCACACCGTGCGGTGGCGGAGTCAATATGAGCGGGACAGGTGATGCTTCCTATTGGATTTCCTCTAATCCTCCTCCCTATGGCGTTGGAGTTGCCCAACCATTTTTAGCTGGAGGTCGATTTACCAAACGCATGCATCTGTCTTATTTGATCAAGACACCTGATGGAAAAATATTAGCCGATTGCAAGAAAGTTGCCTGCGCAATCACGATTCGCGCCGATCATCTTCGCGAGAGCGATCGCAGTTATGACATCTTTCTGCCCATCACTTTTATCAGCCCAAAGAAATAACTCGAAATAACAAGGAGAAGTACATGAAATCAGCAGGTCTCGTTCGTCCAATCGTGCGCGTGGTACTGGCGCTTGCTTTAGGTGCATTGCTTCTCACACCTACCAGCGCATCAGCTATGACCAAATTCCAAGGTGGGCCAACAACAAATCTCAATCCAGCAGGAGACACAATCCACATTGCCCTGAGTAACTTCCCTGCAACGGGCGGGCTCTACGTTGTGGAATGTCTACGTACTGCGACAGCGGGATCACTTGCTACTTCATGTGACAGCGCGCATCAATTATGGGTCTCCTACGATGCTAACGCCTCTGTTTCTCCCATGGGCGATGTTGCATTAAAAGTTTCAGGCGTCGTCCAGGGAAAAACGTGTGGCGTGGATCTATGTGGAATTTTCCTCACTTACGACCACACCAAGCCAACAGATCGAACCGAAGATCAACTCATAAATATCAGCTTTAGTGCCGGAATGATTGCCGTTGTTAAACCTCTCGATGTCATTACCGCAAAAATTAACAATGTTGCGATGAGCGGATCAGTACCCGGATCCCTTCCCTATCACGCAACTTTGACCATCAGCGCAACAAGTGCGTCAGGTTCGCTAGTAACGATTAAGTCATCTACTCCTGATTGCACTGTGACAAAGAATGTCATTACCGCACTCAAGGCTTCAGGTTACTGCGACTTCGCACTCACCTCACTCGGAAATTTGAGTTTACAAGCGGTCACATCACACTATCCATTCGCTCTGAGCGCAGGCGTCCAAAGTATTCGCACAATTGCGGGATCGGCCAAAATTGGAGCACGCTACTACTTGCCAGCAAAGAGCAATTTCGGAAATGTTGTTACGTATGTTTCGACAACTCCAGATGTTTGCACAGTAGCAAAAACTATTGTGACTGGTAAGAAAGTTGGCGCCTGTGTAATTACAGCTGCTGCACCTGCACAAGCGTCATTGTGGGGCGCGCTTTCATCAAAGGTGACCTTAAAGATTATTTAAGGAACGAGCGCGCGGATTCCGGCGACGCAGAAGTTGGTGGCAGTAATGCTCTCCAGCTCTGCGTCGCTTCCGCTTTCAATTCTTTTTGTTGAAGCATCAGTAACGCCCTGAATGAGAGTAAGAGCTTGTGCAACATCGGTAATTCCAATTTCCTTGAGCGCCTGATACATCGGGGCAAGCAGCGCTATGTGAGCTGCTCCAATTTCCCCCGCACGATCCTTCGGCATCGATGTTGCACTGAGCGCCTTGGCAAGTAAATGCCGGCCATCGCCGATATATCGAAGTGCGGCGCTAATCCATGAATCAATGGCGTCATAGGGATCTGATGTAAGAGCAACAGCATCTTGCAGGGAGTGCGCGAAAACCGTGAGTTCCTCAATCACGAGGTCAGCCACAAGTTCGGCGCTACTGCCAAAATATTCATAGACGGATGTCCGCGAGAGCCCTGCCTTTTCTGCAACGGCGGCCACAGTCACAGCGCTTCCACCTTCTTGTAGCGCAATCTCTGAAGCGGCGGCGATAAGTTGTTGACGTCGCCAATCGCGATGCTGCGAGAGGGTGGGAGTACTAATGCGGGGCATCTGGCTATTTTGTCATGGATTCGTGCAGGCGGCGAAGTGATTCCTTAACGATCTTCTCATCCGAGGTGCGCCACAGCGGCGGCATCGAATTGAGCAAAACCGAGCCATACCGCTTTGTTACGATCCGTGAATCCAATATCGCGACAACGCCGCGATCATCCACGGAGCGAATAAGGCGACCGGTTCCCTGGGCAAGCATCAGCGCTGCGCGCGGCATCGACACCTGCATGAAGCCGCTGCCTCCCCCTGCATCTATTTCGGCGGCCCTGGCCGACATCACGGGATCATCGGGTCTCGGGAAAGGAATGCGGTCTATCGCTACCAATATGCATGCCGAACCTGGAACATCTACGCCCTGCCACAAACTCAGCGTTCCGAGCAAGATTGATGTTTCATCCTTAGCAAATCGCTCAACAAGAGGACCCACTGCGTCTCCACGTTTTTGAGTGATGATCTTGATTGGCAATTCGGCAAGGACTTTGCGCAAATGTGCATCGGCTGCTTCTACTCCCCTCCAGGAAGAAAAGAGAGCCAAAGTACGGCCACCGGCTGCATCTATGAGTTCGCCGAGTTCGGTCAACGCTTCCATGCTCGGACCATCGCGCCCGGGTTCCGGTAAATGTTTCGGTAGATACAACATTCCTTGATTGGCAAAATCAAAAGGAGAACCAACATCGAGCATCTGAACATTGCCGGGATCTATATCTCCATCATCGACCTCTGCATCGGGATCATCCCCGACAACGAACCCGATATTTCGAGCCATCGCATCAAAACCTTTTCCAACGGTAAGCGTTGCAGAAGTGGCGATAACGGGCGTCTTCGTAAGCAGATTTGCTCGAAGTACCGATGAGACACTCAAAGGCGCAAGGTGCAAAGCAGAAAAAGTTGGCTCATACCAGAGCACTTGGCCACCGCCGAGCTTAAGTAATTTGGCAGCCGTGACGGATACTTCATTGACCGCTCCTTTTACACGAGCGCGCTCTGCGATGGAATCAGAATCTACAATTTCTTCATCTGCTGCGATCGATTGAATAATCGCTTGGGCGCTCTCACGTACTTTGCGAATAGGCGCCTCTAACACCGATGGTAGGTCTGTCAAACGTCCTTGCAAGGTTGTATCAAAACGCATGCTCTGCCCGTATTCATCCATCGCATCATCAAAGGCATCGGCTGCTTTAGTAAAAGCATCAGAAAGCTTGCCTGGCAAATGCTTACGTGCCATTGCGGCAGCACGTGAGACACGGGGTCCCGTCATTTCTTCAGTGACCGCTTGTGTCGTCCGATCCATAAATTCATGTGCTTCATCCAAGATCACCGCGTCGCGCTCGGGCAAGATCGGGTGCGACTCCACAATTTCAATAGCCAACAAGGTGTGATTTGTGACGACAACATCGGCGAGCGCCGCTTTTGCTTTTGCTTTCGCAGCAAAGCATTGCGAACCGTAGGCACATACATCGGCGCCTACACATTCTCGTCCCGATAGAGAATTGGCGGCCCATACGCGGCGATCTACATCCGGTGCATCATCACGATCTCCTGAAATGCCCGGCGTGGCTGCCCAGGCGTGCAGTCGTTTTGCATCACTTCCTAAACTGGACACTTCCAACAACACATCACCGTCAGGATCGGGTGATTCGCTATTCATCTTCTGCAGGCAGATGTAGTTGCCCACGCCTTTATAAATGCCATAGGTGATTTCGCGATTAAGAATCTTCTCCAGAGCCGGAACGATACGAGGAAGATCGCGCTCCACCAGCTGGCGCTGAAGGGCCAAGGTGGCAGTTGCCACGAGGACTTTCTTGCCGTGCACCAGCGCCGGAACAAGGTAGGCAAGGGATTTACCCGTGCCTGTGCCTGCTTGAACCATCAAGTGATGGCGATCTGAAAGAGCGTTGGCCACCGCTTCGGCCATCTCTATCTGACCCTCGCGCGTTGACCCGCCAATGGCTTCCACCGCAGCATCGAGGGCTTTTCGCACCTGCTGGGAGATGTCGCTCATGCGGAGAACTCTATAGGTCGAAGCGGTGAGGATCGGAGCAGGTAGTTGAACTTTCAACTACATTCATGTACTCTGCGTTTATGACTTTTATGCCTTCCTTATACATCGGTCACGGCGCACCTATGTTGCTCGATGACCCACTGTGGACGAGCCAGTTGCGAGATATCGCAGGCAATCTTCAGCGCCCACGTGCGATTCTCATCATTTCAGCGCACTGGGAGTCTGAACCCATAACCTTGAGTGCAACGGGAGCAAATACGCCACTGGTTTATGACTTCAGCGGCTTTGACCAAAAGTTTTATGAGATGCAATACAACTCCCCTGATGCAAGTGCACTTGCCTCACTTGTCGCATCACTCATGCCCGATACAGAACCAGTACATCAGAGCAATCGTGGTCTTGATCATGGCGCATGGGTTCCACTTCGTGTGATGTACCCCGATGCCGACATTCCAGTTTTGCAACTTTCGATGCCGACCAGCGATCCTATGAAGTTGATGGAGCTAGGAAAAAGACTGGCACCGCTTCGCGATCAAGGTGTTTTGATAATCGGATCAGGGTTTATGACGCATGGGCTGCGATATTTGCGCGAGTGGTCACCGAACGCGCAAGCTCCTGGTTGGTCATCTGAATTTGATGCTTGGGCTGCCCAAGCTTTAGCCAGCGGGGATATAGATACTCTGACGAAGTTCAAAGAACTTGCTCCAGGCATGCCCTACGCACACCCCACCGTTGAACATTTCACGCCACTCTTTGTTGCGCTGGGAACGGGCTCTAGCGTTGATGTCGCTCCAGAAACACTCATCGATGGATATTTTATGGGACTGTCTAAAAGATCAATTCTGGTTGCTTAATAATTATCCAGTAATCGTCACGGCGATGTCGTAGGTCATTCCACCTGCCTGCGTCATATGCACGAGCGTCTTTCCCACTTTAAGTGGCTTAAGTGCTGGGTTGGTTGTGTAGGTACCTTGATTGCCGCCCGGTATAAAAGTTGCCATGGTGGGATCGGCAACTACCGCGCTCCAGTCCTCGGGTGTTGTTACTGTGAAGACAAGTACATTCGTTAGTGGAACCGAGATGGCCGGAATCACCGCAGGATCAATCATTATGGGCGGCAAAACCTGTCCCACGATGACCGCCCTGTCGGCGATGGAACAGGTGGCGATAACTGACTTCACGAACTTCACCTGATTTGGCTTGATATTTGTCAAAGCTTCGTACTCGGTAAAGGGTCGAGGATCAAAACTTGCTCCGGATGTCGTCCACTTCTTTATGGCCTTCTTTGATCCGTCATAGGCCGTTAAAGCACACCGATAATCTTGCTTGGCCTTAATCCCTGCGATATAAAAACGCGCATAGACATACCACCCGGTCTCTGGATCATGACGGGTACCTATTTTGGTGATCGAAACCTTCGCTGGCTTATACACCTGTGCCTGCGCAGAGCCTTGGATCAGGAGTAGCCCAAGAATGAGCGCGCTGGAAGTAATTTTTCGCATGGGCGAATCTTATGGGATTACAGGAGATAATCAGCGCATGGAAAACGTTCGAGTACGCCTATTCGCCGCAGCACGCGCTGCCGCCGCAACCGACCATATAGATGTTGGTAGCGCAACTGTAAATAACATATTGGCGCACTGCATCGTGTTGCATCCAGAACTTGCTCGGATCATTCCTCAATGTTCATTTCTTATCGATGGTGTGGCAAGCCATGATCTGGAAATGATTGTAAATCCTGGAAGTCAGATTGATGTTTTACCGAAATTTGCTGGTGGGTGAATTAGCCACCGATAGCGGACATAGGTCTGCGCGGTTGAATAAAACTCGGATCATTGATTCCATGGCCAGGAAGTTTTCCTGCCACGCTCTTGTGAAATCTCGAAGATATCTCTTGAGTAATCTCTTCTGATGAAAGATTTGGATCACGCAATACTTTTCGGAGATCCATTTCATCTAATGAAAATAAACAAGAGCGCAATTGACCATCTGATGTTAAACGCAGTCGATCACATGCACCACAAAAGGGTTGGCTAACGCTGGCAATAATTCCGACCCTCTGTTGGGTTCCGTTAATATAGAACTCCTCGGCCGGTGATGATCCCCGATCGGGTACGGGGGTCAGATCAAAATCAACCGACAACGAGGCAAGCACAGCGCCCGCGGTTACCATGGTGGATCGATCCCAAATTCCGCCAGCATCCAAAGGCATCTGCTCGATAAATCGAATGGAGAAACCTTCTGACATTGCCCACGCAAGCAGCGCTGGTGCCTCATCATCGTTAATATCCTTAAGCAGTACGCTGTTAATTTTTATCGGAGCAAGCCCCGCCTGTCGCGCAGCAGCAAGTCCAGCAAAAACATCATCGATGCGATCGCGATGTGTAAGTGCGGTAAATCGATCACGTTGCAACGTATCCAAGCTGACATTGATGCGTTCTAGACCTGCAGTAAAAAGTGGTTTCGCCAATTGCGCTAACTTCAATCCGTTGGTGGTGAGAGAAAGTTTAGGAGCGTTAGGAAGACTTGCTATGCGAGAAACAATTTCGACAATATCGTTTCGAAGTAACGGTTCACCGCCCGTGAGTCGAATTTCCTCGATACCCTCTTTCACACCAGCGCTGATGACACTCATGAGCTCATCCGTGTTCAGGAGGTGTTCGGATTTGAGCCAATCAGAAAAATCATGGGGCATGCAGTAAGTGCAACGCAGCGAGCAACGATCGGTGAGGGATACACGCAGGTCTCGATGCTTTCGACCATAGGAATCAATAAGAGTACTCATGCGCAATTGACCCATTCATCGCTTCCATCTGCGAAAACTTGATATTTCCAAATCGGCAAACGGGCTTTCACTTCATCGACAAGTTCGGTGCAGGCAGCAAAGGCCGGGCCACGATGGCGCGAGGAGACGGCAACAACAAAGGCGCTCTCCCCTATCGCAATAGGGCCATAGCGATGAGCTACGGCAACATTTCCCAGATCGTGCTTTGCGGCAACTTCAGTAACAATCTCTTGCAATACCGCTTGCGCGGAGGGATGAATCTCATATGTAAGAGAGGTGACAACTTTGCCACCATCGTTATTTCGGACATCACCAGCGAAACTCACCACGGCGCCATACTCATGAGATTTCACAGCTTGGTTAAATATGGAGAGATCAAGAACCTCCTGCGTCAGCGTCGCGGAAATCATCAGTGATCCATACCCCGAGTTTGATCCAGAATGTGACCGGCTAATCGTTCAATGATGACAAGGCCGTCGCGCACTCCACCAGGTGACCCCGGCAGATTTACGATCAAGGATGTCCCATGCGTGCCAGCTAACCCGCGGGTGAGGTCTGATGTTGGAACACGATCGCGCGAATACGCACGCAGGGCTTCGCTAAATCCTGGCAACAACTTCTCGATAAATGGCGCCGTTGCCTCCGGCGTTACATCATGTGGCGAAACGCCTGTTCCACCCGTAGTCACTATGAGATCGGCTCCTGCAGCAAGTGCACGAGAGATTTCCAGCGCTATGAGCGCTCCGTCATCGGCGATGATAACAACGGGTGCAACGGTGTACCCCAAATCAATTAACCCTTGTGCCAAAATATTTCCGCTGAGATCTTCATAAACACCAGCAGATGCGCGGTTGCTAGCGGTGATTACCTGTGCGCTATAACTGGTCAATCCCGTACCCAGTCACCATTGCGGCCGCCAGATTTTGCTTCTACTCGTACATCGCAAATAGTTGCCGCAGGATCTAACGCCTTCACCATATCAATCACGGTTAAACCAGCAACGCTGACAGCGGTGAGGGCTTCCATCTCTACTCCCGTGCGATCAGCAGTTCTGACGCAGACTCGAATCGATACGCCAGAATCCGTGATTTCAAGATCTACATCTACTCCGTGCAAAGCAATGGGATGACACAAAGGAATCAGATCGGGAGTTCGTTTTGCGCCCATAATTGCAGCAACTCGCGCCGTTGCCAGCACATCACCTTTAGGGACGGCGCCTTCGCGAAGCAAGGCAACAACAGCACGTGATAGGGCGACCGATCCAGAGGCAGTTGCGGTGCGAACAGTGATATCGCGATCGGTCACATCAACCATTCGGGCTTGACCTTTATCGTCGAGATGCGTGAATGAATTCTCCGTTGTCATAATCGGCAATCCTAGGTCAAGGAAGTGGCAGCCACGCGACAGCAGATCCAGCCGCGCCTGTTCCACTTGGGGCAACGGCAAAGCCAGTTGAATGCGCAAGACCACGCAGCATCGCCGAGCCCAGGTGTTCGCCTTCATCGAAGACTCCTTGACTGATATTGCCAAGGACTAAACGAGTGAAATCCTCACGGGCTTTGATTTCCTTACGAGTAATTACTTTTTCCAGCTGTGCGATCGGGCGCCTCAGAAGTGCGCCAATCACAGGAGCACCTAAGGTCATGAGGGCAACGATCGCCGATTGAGGATTACCTGGAAGACCCAATAGACAGACATCGCCAATCTTTGCCAGCAACATCGGGTGACCTGGTCTGACTTTCACACGATCAACTACTAGAGAGCCATGAAGTGCGGCGATTGCAGCATGCAAGTGATCGCGCGGACCATCTGCTGTACCACCGGTAGTGATGACTACATCGGCTCTTGTGCATGCCTTAGCAATTGCCTCAACGACCAATGAAAGCTCATCCCCCACGTAATTCATCTCTATTACTTCTGCGCCAAGGCGAGCAAGCCATCCAGGAAGTTGTGGGCCCAGCGCATCACGCACCAATCCGCCTGAAGGAATTCCCGCTAACTGAATTTCATCTCCCAGCAAAATAATTTCTACACGCGGGGCTCGTGTGACATCTAGATGATCTAGTCCAGCAGATGCCAACAACCCAATCCACGAGGGCGAAAGAAGAGTGCCTGCGCGCGCAATGACTTCACCTTTGCGGCATTCAACTCCCGCAGGTCGCATGTCTGAACCTTTGTGAACTTCACCCCGAAGGATGCCATCTTCCATCTCGGCAATTTCCCACCGCATGACTCCGAAAGTCCCGGAAGGAATTACCGCACCTGTGGCGATTCGCACTGCCGTTGAATCCTCAAGAACTCCCTTCATCGGAGCGCCCGCTTTTACATCTCCAACAATCTTCCATGGCCCCGTTCCCGCAACTGCGTATCCATCCATCGCTGAAGTTTCATAGGTAGGAAGGTCTACAAGTGCCACAACATCACAAGCCAAGGTGCGATCTAAACACCGTGCCAGGGGGACGCTTTCAGAGGGCAACGTTGATGCGCTGCGGGCGGCAGCCTCGCGTGCCTTATCCCACTGCGCCTCTTGCAAAACACTCATGGTTTAGCGGGCCACTGCTGTGCCAGTTTTTCGATAGCACTGGCAACAACTTTTGGATCGGCTCCTTGTGCAACTGCGTAGCCCAAGAGGAAGGTGGTGACGGGCGCCGCTGGTCGCTCCACGGCATGTGCGGCCTCTCGTGCAATATCTAATATGAGGTCTTTATCAAAGGAAATATCAAGTCCAAGTTCTTTCTTCACCGCTTCAATCCATGCGTCCATTAGCTCTCCTTCGTATTCACGTAACGTAGATTATCTTGAGCAGCAATCAAATCTTCAGGAGTATCAATATCTATAAGTGTTAAAGACTCCTGAGCTAGCGCGATTTCAACGACGCCAAGACCTGCAAGAAGGTTGCGCATCGATTCCCCATGAACGCTGGACGATCGGGATAGTGCGGCAAACACGCTTGACACCCGATACATGCCACAAAATGGTTGCCGAAATCCTTGCGAATCTACGGCAAGGACGACATCACATTCGGGAGTAATGTGCGCCAACAATTGTGGAATAGCAGATGCTGCATTGGGCATATCTGTTGCAAGAAGTGCAACGAATTCAGTAGTCACATGAGATAGCCCCGCAGCAAAACCCGCCACAGGTCCACCATGAATGGGATCCTCTTGAGTGACCTGGACTCTACTGGGAAATTCAGCGCGATCGGGACCCACGACTATTACTGGCACATCCACAGGGATGGCGTCGATGACATGATCAATGAGTGCTCGTTCATTAATCAACGCCTCAGACTTATCCGAGCCAAATCTCTTACTGGTGCCGCCCGTAAGGATCACTACGCTCCACGAGTTAACCATTTCGTACGTGCTCATCCCAGGAAACGATTCCGCCCAGTAAATGAGAAACCTTCTCAAATCCACTCTGTTTCAGTGCGCTCAGAGCATGAGCTGAACGAACACCTAAATGACAGTAAAGAACAATGGGCAGATCTCTGGAAATCTTCTCTTGCGCCCTACCGTCATAAAATTCGCCTTGCGGAATTAAAACTGCTCCCTCAATATGCGACTCATCCCACTCATAGGGTTCGCGCACATCAATGAGCTGAAACTTTTCTTTACTGAGTAGACGGGCCGCCAACTGCGCAGCGGTCATTTCACTGGAAAACGAAAGGGCTCCGCAAAAAGCTTCGTAATCCTCAAGCAACTCTGTCGACGTGGGATCTGCGCAGGTCGAACATGCTGGATCTTTCCTAATCGTTATCTTGTCGAAGCTAGATTCAAGCCCATCGTAAATAACCATTGAGCCCACCAACGGTGATCCAACTCCAGTGATCAGCTTGATGGTTTCGGTTGCTTGTATTGATCCGATCGAGGCGCAGAGCGCACCTAACACTCCCCCTTCTGCGCAGTTCGGTACAAGCCCGTGCGGCGGAGGCGTCGGATGCACGCATCGATAGCACGGGCCATGCTCGGCCCAGAAAACACTTGCCTGTCCATCGAAGCGATATATCGAACCCCAGACACAGGGTTTGTTGAGAATTACGCAGGCATCATTGATCAAGTACCGCGTGGCAAAGTTATCTGTGCCATCAACGATGATGTCATAGCCCTCAAAAAGATCTAACACATTTGCGCGATCAACTCTGGCATCATGTAGAACTACCTTCACAAACGGATTGATCAGCGCAATCTTGGCAGCGGCGCTTATTACTTTCTTTCTACCGATATCAGATTGACCATGAATGACCTGGCGCGCCAGATTTGTTTCATCAACAACATCAAAGTCAACGACTCCCAGAGTTCCAACTCCAGCAGCGGCTAAATACATGAGGACGGGAGATCCCAACCCGCCTGCTCCTACGCAAAGAACTCGTGCAGCTCCTATGCGACGCTGTCCGATTGTGCCGATTTCAGGCATAACAAGATGGCGCGCGTAGCGGCGAATCTCTGCTGCGGATAATTCAGGTCCAGGTGAGACTAACGGCTGAAATGAAATAGCAGTCCCCCTTTGAACTCGACAAGTGAGGCAACAGTATCAATATTTGATGCGTTCCCAGCCTGGACGAGCTTTGCGATTGCCACTGTTGCTTTGATTATTCTTTGTGCGATAGATCAGCGACGGCCTAAAGATGTAACCCACCGGAGCACTCAAAGAGTGAACAAGACGCGTGAATGGCCAGATAATGAAAAGAGACATGGCAACTACCGCGTGGATGCGAAAAGCAAGGGGGGTGTTCTGCATCAGTTCCCCGTTTGGCTGAAACAAAAGGATAGAGCGTACCCACGGTGAAACACTTTCACGGTAGTTATGTTCCTGGCCAATTACTCCAGCACTTGAAAGCGTTGCACTGCAGCCAGCTAACAGCGTTGCAACCAGAAAAACGTACATAGTTTTATCGTTCTTCGTGGTTGCAGCGAAAACCATTGCCGTGGTTCGACGGCGGTAGATGAGAAGAAATATTCCACTTACCGTGGCAATTCCCGCCAGGCCGCCCATCGTTATGGCGCCTAGGTGATAGGCCTCGTGGCTAAGGCCTAAGTAATCTGTAAAAGCTTCAGGAACCAGAAGTCCGACAATATGACCGCCAATCACAGCAAATAGCCCGAGGTGAAAAAGTGGTCCAGCCAAACTTAGCAACTTGCCCTCATAAATCTGAGACGATCTAGTTGTCCAACTAAATTTGTCGTAACGATATCTCCACACTAAGCCGAGCACGAATGCGCTAATTGCAAGATAGGGCAACACTGACCAGAGCAAGATGCTTGAGGAACTCATGAGTGTGCCCCCAAAAGATTGTCTGATCCGCGCGATGAAAATGGTTCCAGTGCAATCGTCACGGCGCCACTAAGCCCAACAAACTCCTGAGGTGGGCCAGTGATTGCTAAATCTCGCGCTCTCTTTTCGATCTCTGGTGTCATCTTTGGCAACGTTGCAACCACGGCGTCCAAAACAAACGCGTAATAGGAGTTCGCTGAATGAAGTGCATCTTTAAGCAGCTCGATTGGTGCTCGATGTTCTCCGAGAAGCAATCTACCTTCCCCGGGATTCTTCAATGCAGCAAATTCCAATACGACTGCAAGGTGATCCGGAAGTTCTTCATCAGTGATTGTGACTCCACACCGTTGATATATTTCCTTGAAATACACAAGGGCCATGCCACGGTTACGTGTATCTCCGTGAGTCCAAGAAGTTAAAAACAAAGAGCATTTGCGGCGCATATCAAAAATTTCCACATAATGCTTCTGTATCTCTTCCAAAGTTAATCCCTGAGTTGCAGAAAAAAACGCCAGTAAAGGCTCAGAAAAAGCGGGCTCGCAGTGATTGGCTAATATGATCATTTCCTCACGAGCCTGGACATACTTCTCATCGGGATAGACCAAGAGTGTCGAGGCGATAATTCGAGCTACTGCGATACTCATTTGGTTTGCCTATCTTTCATGATGTGGAAGTTCTCGATGGTCACTGGAACAGGATTACCAGAGGCCTGTCCGAACGGTCCGCCATACTTCTCGCCCGTATCGACTCCATCAAGAGAGCAGCCCATGTTTTCCAGATCCCTTGCCTGCTCAGAGTGAGCAGCAGGTATCACGTACCGATCCTCATACTTAGCGATAGCCAGGAGGCGATACATCTCATAGATCGATTCCTGGGTCATTCCCACAGCTGCTGGAATCTCCGGCCGTGGTTCTCGACCTAAGTTGATGTCTCTCATGTAGGAGCGCATCGCTGAGAGTTTACGAAGTGTTCCTTCTACTACTTCAATATCCCCTGCAGAAAAAAGTTCTGCCAAATAGGCAAGAGGAACTCGTAGAGCGTTGATCGCGCCAAAGAGATTACCCGCCTCTTCTCCATCATGACCTGTCTCTGTGAGAACATCCACAATTGGAGATAGCGGTGGCACATACCAAACCATCGGCATGGTGCGATATTCCGGATGCAAGGGAAGTGCAATCTTGTACACCTTTGCTAACTTGTATACAGGTGAATTCTGCGCAGCAATTAACCAGTCCTCAGGTATTCCCTCTGCTCTGGCTGCTGCTAATACCTCTGGGTCATTGGGATCAAGCATCAGATCTAGTTGCGCTTGATAGAGCGCTTTCTCATCCTCAATCGAAGCTGCCTCGAGAACTTTGTCGGCGTCGTAAAGGAATAGACCCAAATAACGCAAACGACCTACGCAGGTTTCTGAACAAACTGTTGGCAGGCCGATCTCAAGTCGTGGATAGCACATCGTGCATTTTTCAGCTTTGCCCGTCTTGTGATTGAAATAGATCTTCTTATACGGACATGCCGATACGCACATGCGCCAACCACGACATTGCTGCTGATCAACGAGGACTATGCCATCCTCGGCACGCTTATACATGGCACCCGATGGACATGCCGCGACGCAAGCTGGGTTTAAGCAATGCTCACAAATTCGAGGCAAATAAAACATGAATGTCTCTTCAAAAGCGAGTTTAACTTTTGTCGTGACATCCTCTGCCAATTTTTGCAGGATTGGGTCTTTTTCAATATTCTCTGGGCCACCACCTAAATCATCGTCCCAGTTAGCCGACCATTCAATCTTCATCGGCTTTCCTGTTATGAGCGACTTAGGACGAGCGACAGGTGTCTGCTGACCCAAAGGAGCAGAGATCAAATTGTCGTATTCGTAGGTCCATGGCTCGTAATAATCCTTAATATTAAGCATTCGAGGATTAGAAAAGATGGAAAGTAGACGACGCGCCTTGCTGCCACCCTTTAATCGCAAGCGTCCGCCTTTAGTACGAACCCATCCTCCCTTCGCTTTCTCTTGATCTTCATAGCGACGCGGATAACCCTGACCAGGCCGTGTTTCCACGTTGTTGAACCAGGCATATTCGAGTCCGGAACGATTTGTCCACGCTTGTTTGCAGGTAACTGAACATGTGTGGCACCCGATGCATTTATCGAGATTCATCACCATGCCCATTTGGGCCATGACCTTCATTAGTACTCCACATCCTGTGATCGACGGCGAATAACCGTTACTTCATCACGTTGATTTCCGGTTGGCCCGAGATAGTTGAAAGCAAATGTTAATTGTGCGTATCCGCCAATGAGGTGCGTCGGTTTGATCATCAAACGCGTAAGAGAATTGTGAATGCCGCCTCGTTTGCCAGATTTCTCCGCGAGAGGAACATCCACCACACGATCTTTAGCGTGATACATAAATACCGTGCCGGAAGGCATGCGGTGTGAAATGCATGCGCGTGCTACGACCACTCCATTTCTGTTGTATGCCTCAATCCATTCATTATCTTTAACGCCGATAATTTCTGCGTCTTCCACACTCATCCAGATTTCTTGTCCTCCGCGTGAAAGTGAAAGCATGAAGAGATTGTCCTGGTACTCCGAGTGAATCGACCATTTGGAATGAGGAGTCAAATACCTGACTGTAACTTCGCGCGCTGCGCCATCTGCCTGATTTCCAAATATCCGATGCATATTCAGAGGCGGACGAAATACTGGCAGTTGCTCGCCGAGTTCGCTCATCCAGTCGTGATCTATAAAGAAATGTTGGCGTCCGGTGAGGGTATGCCAAGGCTTGAGTCGTTCCACGTTAATGGCAAAAGCGGTGTAGCGACGACCGCCATGTTCTGAGCCCGACCATTCAGGGCTCGTAATTACCGGAACGGGTCTGGCCTGAGTATCAGCAAATGTGATTCTCTTACCTTCATTATCTAGCGCTAGATCTGTGAGCTTTTGTCCCGTGCGTTTTTCCAATGCTCGGAATCCAGCAACAGCAACTCGACCATTGGTTGTGCCGGATAAAGCCAGAATTGTTTCGCATGCATCCACGTCTCGCGCCAATGAAGGTCTACCGGCGCCAACACCCGTTGATGCCACGCCATTGCTATGACGTAGTAGTTCAATCTCAGGTAGAACGCTCACCGCCACACCTTTTGTATTGGTGCCTAAGGTGTCGATGAGAGGCCCAAGGGCCGCCATCTTCTCGCCAATTTGTGTGTAGTCGCGTTTGACCACAACAAGTTTTGGCATAGTCACACCTGGAATGGGCTCGACTTCGCCCTTTTTCCAGTCAAGAACCACGCCACCTGGGTTAGCCATTGCATCGGGGGTGTCATGCAAAAGTGGAACAACGACAAGATCCTCACGCTCACCTAAATGACCTTTTGCTTGTTCAGAGACTTGTCGGCCCAACATTTGAAAGATTTCGTAATCGGTCTTTGTTTCCCATGGCGGATTAATTGCCGGGGTAAATGCATGGATAAATGGGTGCATGTCTGTACTTGAGAGATCATGTTTTTCATACCAAGTTGCCGCTGGTAACAATATATCCCCGAAGAGTCCAGTGCTGGTCATACGAAAATCCACCGAAACCAAAAGGTCAAGCTTGCCCTCTGGAGCATCCTCACGCCACGTTACATCTTTGGGTCGGGCGCTAGGTTCATTTTCATTAGCCCTTACCGAGTTGTCTGTTCCCAATAGGTGTTTAAGAAAGTATTCATTTCCCTTACTGGATGATCCCAAAATATTCGCACGCCATACTGTAAGAACTCGAGGCCAGTTCTCTGGTGCATCAGGGTCTTCAATGGCAAATTTAAGATCGCCCGTCTTAAGTTCACTCACGACATATTCGGCGGGGTCAATTCCTTTTTCACGTGCCTCGTCGACAAGATCCAGGGAATTACGATTGAGTGATGGGTAGGACGGCATCCATCCCATACGAGCCGACTGAGCAATAACATCGATGGCGCTCATATCCTTGAAGCGATTCTCCCCTAGTGGGGTAGAAAGCAATTCTGAACCCAGAGCGTCATAACGCCATTGATCCGTGGAGACATACCAAAAAGCTGTTCCAATCATCTGACGTGCTGGACGCGACCAGTCTGAACCGAAAGCAAGTTGGGCCCATCCTGTTACCGGTCGGCATTTCTCTTGTCCTACATAGTGAGCCCATCCACCACCATTAACTCCTTGGCAACCTGTCAACGTCACAAGTGCCAGGAAGGTGCGATACATCGTGTCTGAGTGGAACCAGTGATTTGTTCCCGCTCCCAGCAAAATCATCGAACGTCCTTCAGAATCAATGGCGTTCTGTGCAAATTCGCGAGCAATCCGAATCGCCTGTGCTGCAGGGACGCTCGTTATCTCTTCCTGCCACGAAGGTGTGTAGGGAGTTGGATCGTCATAACCTTCTGGCCATTGGCCATCGAGGCCTTCGCGTAGAACACCGTACTGCGCCAACATCAAGTCATAGACGGTCGTTACAGTTTTTCCTGCAATCTCTCTGACCGGAACTCCGCGAGATAAGACTCCGCCACTTTCTGAAACTTCTTGCCCTTGATCAAAGCGCGGCATTAATACGGGGGCCGATACTGCCTCTTTACTGCCGTAAAGAGTCAGGAGTGGATCAATACCTTCTAAATCCAAGTTCCATTTACCCATAGATGAATCGTTATACCTGTGCCCTAAAGAGCCGTTGGGAATGTACGTTTCACCATTATTCGCATCGAGAACGACGGTCTTAAAGCGTGCTCCCTCGGATGTGTCCCCTAGGTCGGATGCAACCAAGAATTTATCAGGAACCCAAGCTCCATCTTTTTGCCGCAGGGAAACCAGATAAGGAAGGTCTGTAAATTTCTTCACGTAATCCTGAAACCGTGGAACTTGCTTATCCACGAAGAACTCTTTAAGTATTACATGGCCCATTGCCATACCTAATGCACCGTCAGTTCCTGGATGCGGTGCGACCCACTCGTCAGCAAATTTAGTGTTGTCGGCATAGTCAGGGCTGATGGCAATAACTTTCTGTCCGCGATATCGCGCTTCGGTCATGAAGTGTGCATCGGGCGTACGAGTCACCGGAACATTGGATCCCCACATAATGAGGTAGGAAGCATTAAACCAATCTGCTGACTCGGGAACATCTGTCTGATCGCCAAATACTTGAGGTGATGCAACGGGAAGATCCGCATACCAGTCATAGAAAGAAAGCATCGAGCCACCCATTAGTGAAACAAAACGTGCACCAGCTGCATGAGATGCCATGGACATTGCAGGAATCGGTGAAAAACCGAAAACGCGATCGGGTCCATACTTCTTGATTGTGTGTACATGTGCTGCTGCAATAATTTCAGATACTTCACTCCAGTTAACGCGAACCAGGCCACCCTTGCCGCGCGCACGATGGTAACGCTGACGGTTTTCTGGATTATCTACAACATCGGCCCACGCAAGAACAGAATCTCCTAGACGGCCCTTTGCTTCGCGATACATCTCTAGTAGAACGCCGCGGATATACGGGAATCGAATTCGAGTCGGTGAATATGTGTACCAGGAAAATGCCGCGCCTCGAGGACAGCCACGTGGTTCATACTCTGGTGAGTCGGGACCAACGGATGGGTAGTCAGTTTGTTGGGTCTCCCAGGTAATGATTCCGTCTTTGACATAAACCTTCCAGGAACATGAACCTGTGCAATTTACTCCGTGGGTAGAGCGAACAACTTTGTCATGGCTCCAACGATCACGATAGAAGACATCGCCTTCTCTTCCACCTGATTTTGTTACCGATCGCAAATCTTTGGAAACTTCACCACCTGCAAAGAATCGGCCAAATTTAACGAGTGCCTCTTCAGTGCCTGTTAATACATCATCTGTTCTTCCCATGGTTGGAGTCTCGTCTACAAGCCTCGGCTGGAATATAGGTCTAAAGACCCTATTTCTACTCGAATCACGCATGAGACATTTCTGGTACTTGACCACTTATACGAGGAGAAGTTATGTCTGCTCGACCTGGTTCTACGCGGGTCCTAGCGCTTTCCACTTTTGCCTTCACATTGATGTTCGCAGTCTGGTTGATGTTTGGAGTCTTGGGCATCCCCATTCAGAAGGAGTTTGGGATTAGTGATTCCCAATTAGCCTGGCTTTCATCCGTTGCCATTCTCAATGGCTCAATATGGCGGCTTTTTCTTGGAGTTTTGACTGATCGAATTGGCGGAAAGCGGGTAACCGCTGTCATGTTGCTCGTGACATCGGTGCCCTCATATTTATTGGCACACATGAAACTTAATTATCACTGGCTCTTAATCTTAGCTTTTCTCGTTGGCTTTGCCGGCAACCTATTTAGCGTCGGCATCGCTTGGAATTCACATTGGTTCCCTCGCAATCGACAAGGTTTTGCACTCGGAGTCTTCGGTGCTGGAAACGTTGGTGCATCGGCCACGAAATTTATCGGACCAGCAGTTATCGCTAGCACGATTGGCGGCTCATACCTGGGTGGGATAATTCCTGGTGGCTGGCGTTTTGTTCCTGCCCTCTACTCGGTGCTGCTTGTGTTAACCGCCTTAGTAATTCTCCTATTCACCCCCGCAGATACTGAAAATACTCAGGTCTCACGTCCACTGAAAGAAATGTTTAGACCTCTTAAGCACATACAGGTCTGGCGATTTAGCTTGTATTACGTCGTCGTATTCGGTGCCTATGTAGCCCTTGCTTCATGGATGCCCAAATACTACGTCTCGGTATATGGATTGAACCTCCACGATGCCGCGCTTCTCACCGCCCTGTTCATCTTTCCAGCGTCGTTACTGCGTCCTGTTGGAGGTCTTCTTTCAGATCGAATCGGCGCACGTAAATTGATGTACGCCACTTTCTCAACAATGTTGATCGCGTTATTACTTCTGGCTGCGCCCTTTGGCTACATCGTTTTGAAAACACCTGATGGACCTAAAAACGTTCTTCCCTACTCTCTCGGTGTTGCACAATTCACCGCGCTGCTCTTCATTGTGGGATGTTCTATGGGAATCGGCAAAGCAGCCGTCTTTAAACATATACCTGAATATTTCCCCAACGATGTAGGTGCGGTCGGTGGCCTTGTCGGCACACTCGGCGCACTGGGCGGATTCCTCCTGCCTCCGCTATTTGTATTCGTGAGAGAAAAAACGGGACTTCCTCAATCTACTTTCATCGTCCTTTTCGTTCTAACACTCTCAGCGAGTATTTGGATGCATCTGGTGATCATGCGCCTACTTACTAAGGAAAGCCCGCACCTCGACCACCGAATTGATACCCATGCCACAACAACAATAGGAGCATAAAAATGAAAGAAAAGAGTTCAGGTTTAGACAACTCCGGAAAATGGCTTGAGGATTGGGATCCCAACGATGCCGAGAAGTGGGACTCCAAGATTGCTTGGCGCAGCCTCTGGGTTACGACCTACGCTCTAACTTTAGGTTTCATTAGTTGGTTTTTGGTATCAGCTTTAGCTCCAAAATTAAATAACCTCGGATTCGATTTGAGTAAGAAAGAGTTGTACTGGCTTGCTGCAATGCCAGGGCTTGCGGGTGGCGGCTTACGTTTAATTTGGATGTTCCTGCCACCGATTCTTGGAACGCGCAAACTAGTGACTTACTCAACGGCACTCTTGCTGCTTCCTCTTATTGGCTGGTCAGTAGCAGTACGTACACCATCAACGCCGTTTGTCGGACTCCTTGCTTTAGGATTCCTTTCTGGATTAGGTGGCGGGATATTCTCAGGCTTTATGCCGAGCACTTCATATTTCTTTCCGAAATCTAAACAAGGCATGGCGCTAGGAATTCAAGCTGGCGTAGGTAACTTCGGTGTCAGCATTGTTCAGTTCGTTACTCCGTTAATCGTTGCATCGGCAATGTTGGGAGCAACTTTCGGCGGACCACAGCACTTCGTGAATAAAGCTAAAGGCATCGACAAGTTTGCTTGGTACCAAAATGCCGGACTCCTTTGGGTTCCTTTTGTCGTAATTGCGGTAGTCCTCGCTTGGACACTCCTTAAAAGTGTGCCCATTAAAGCTCGAGGCGTGCGCGATCAATTAGACATTTTTAACAACAAGCACACTTGGCTTATGACAGTTCTCTATGTGATGACCTTTGGAACGTTTTCTGGTTTCTCGGCACAATTTGGACTTCTCATCAAGAACCTCTTTGGTGATTTTGCAAATGCACCTGACCCTGTTAAATATGCTTTTTATGGTCCGCTTATTGGATCCGCAGCGCGCGTTCTCAGCGGACCCGTTGCTGACCGTGTGGGTGGCGGCATTCTTACCCTCATATCCGGCATCGGTATTGCCGGGTCGTCAATATTTACAGCATTTCAACTTTCACCCACCAGTAGTTCAGAGTTCATGTCCTTCTTCTGGGGAATGATGGCAATCTTCTTCTTCGCGGGCGTTGGTAATGCGAGCACGTTCAAACAAATGCCAATGATTTTTCAACCTCGACAAGCAGGCGGTGTTATCGGTTGGACCGCAGCCATTGCTGCGTTTGGTCCCTTTGTCTTCGGAGTCCTTCTTGCCTTCATTGCCCCAAAGAGCTTCTTCATCGGCGTAGCGGGCTTCGCCATCCTTGGAGCGTGTGTGGCTTGGTGGTTCTACGCGAGAACTGACGCAGAAGCGCACAGTTAACTCGCAATCTCACTCATGTTTAGGCAGACTTCCCCCATGACGGTCAGCCGCTTAAGTGCACTCTCCGAAGCAGTCAATGACGTAGCAAAAGGCGAGGATCTCAGCGCATCATTAAGGCGCTTAGTTGAAAACGCGGTAATCATTTCTGAAGCCACCTACGGCGCACTCGGCGCCATAGGTCCTGATGGCCAGCTCGAGGCATTTACCTACGTTGGATTGAGCGAAGAGTCGGCCGATGAAATCGAAAGGTTTCCTGAAGGCAAAGGCCTTCTCGGTCATCTACTTTCACATCCCACGCCGTTGCGTTTAGCGTCGATCAAAGCAAGTGAAGCCTCTGTTGGGTTCCCAGAAGGCCACCCTGCGATGAATTCCTTTCTAGGGGTACCAATTCGAATTCGAGACGAGGTGTACGGAAGCTTGTACCTGACAGAGAAAAAAGGTGGGGCTGAATTTACGGAAGAGGACGAACAGCTTGTTATTGTCTTGGCATCTGCCGCTGGAATTGCTATCGATAGTGCTCGTGGACAAGCCGCCCGAAATCAAGTGGTCGTCCTCGCCGAGCGCGATCGCATTGGGCGTGACTTGCATGACCTTGTTATTCAGCGACTTTTTGCTACTGGACTATCTCTTCATGCAGTGGCCAAAGATACATCAGTCCCAGCCCACGATATGAAAATAATTCAAGAAACGATCGACAATCTTGATGTAACAGTGCAGCAGATACGTAACACGATCTTCGAGCTTCAATTGCCAGGACCTGTGCCTGGATTACGTGGCCGAATTCAAGAAGAAGTACAACAATTTCAAGGCAAGAACGCGATTCATATTTCCTGTGCATTTCAAGGGGCGATTGACGGCGCATCTCAAGGTTCTCTCGCCGAGCAAGTCATAGCGGTCATACGAGAGCTTCTCACCAATGCCGTTAAGCATGCTCAATGTCGCCACATTGATGTCGCTGTATCTGCCAATGATGGACTCTTTCAGGTACAGATAACTGATGATGGGGTTGGTTACAGCGCAGCAGAACGAAAGAGTGGCATTCTAAATCTTGAAAGTCGTGCCCAAGAATTTGAAGGCACTTTCTCTATTGCTAGCCGGCAACCACGTGGTACCCAAGCACTGTGGACCGGCAAGTACTAGTTTCTTCCCAGTCCCAACCTGGCAGCCAGTGCGGCCGCTTGAGTTCGTCTTTCAAGTCCCAATTTACTCAATAGTGAAGAGACGTAGTTCTTCACTGTTTTTTCAGCCAAGAACATGGACTCTGCAATTTGACGATTCGTGAAGCCTTTTCCAATATGTTCTAAGACTCGTTGCTCTTGGTCTGTAAGTTCATAAATTTCACTTGCAGGGCTTGATACTTTTCGCAATCTATTCGTCACCGTTGAGACTAACGTGGTGTCTAATAGAACCTCTCCCCGCGCAACTTTGCGAATTGCATCCAAGAGATCTAAATTTTTTATATCTTTAATAACGAAACCACTCGCGCCACCAAGTACCGCACCGAGTATGGCTTCATCCTCAAGAAATGAAGTCAGCATTAGAACTTTTATCTGTGGATATAGAGATCGAATTTCACGACATAATTCAATTCCACTGCCATCTGGCAAACGCACATCAAGGACTGCTACATTGGGGGTAAGAGAGACAAGCTCGAGCAGAGCCCCCGCAACATCTCCAGCTTGACCGACAACCTTAAGGTCGGCTTCGGAGTCGATAAGTTCAATTAGGCCTCGTCGCACAAGTTCGTGATCATCAACGACAAATACTTGAGTCTTCATGATGAAAACGCCTGCGTTAGTGGCTTTCGAAGGGCAAAGACAACGGCAACGGCGATCACTAACATCACTGCGCTCAGTGTGTAAGCAGTCCCCATGTCCATATCCATATCTACATAAACCTGCATCGCCCACGTCTGGGTGCGCCCTGGCAGTGAACCAGCAAACATCATTGTGGCACCAAACTCCCCCAGCGCACGAGCCCAGGCAAGCACTGCCCCCGTTGCGATGCCGTTTCTAATCTGCGGCAACGCGACGAGTGAAAAAACTTCTCGCTTAGATGCCCTGTCGGTGATTGCCGCATCTTCCAAATCTTTAGGAATATGACGAAAATTTGATTCAACGATCAGCGCAAGAAAAGGCATTCCTACAAATACGCCCGTGACTACAACGGCAATGCTTGTAAAGGGCATGGACCAACCCGTTGCGTTATAAATATATTTTCCAAGTAGGCCGCTCCTTCCAAAGAGCGCCAGCAAAGCAATGCCCGCAACTGTTGGTGGTAAAACAATGGGAGCCAAAACTATGGGGCGCAAAATATTTGTCAGCCGATCGTTGCCACGTGCCAATACCCACGCTAAAGGGACTCCAAGAAGTACGCAGATGATTGCAGCCAAAAGTGAAGTCCAGATAGCCAACGTGATTGCCTGACGAGAGCTTGTTTGGGTGAGGTCATGCAGAAATGAACTCCAGGGAACCTTAGCCAAGAGAGCAACCATGGGTGCGATGATAAAAAAACTTGCAGCGACGGCTAGAGCGCCGGTAAATCTATCTACCTTGCGCAAGGTCAAGAAATGACCCCAAAGCCACTTCGCCGTAAGTAGAGAATTGCTTTGGGCGATTGAACATAATCCATAAACGCACTTGCTAGCGCCTTTTGCTTGCTGTCATTAACCACGCCAATGGCATAACGCGTCGAGGAGGCAAGTCGATTGGTGAAGACAATCTCCTTAAGTGCCTTGCGATTCTTAACAACATCGGTGTGATAAACAATTGCGGCATCTACTTCGCCTAAGAGAAGTTTGGCAATGACACTTGATGCTTTTGGTTCTAAGGAAACTGGTTTAGAAGTTACCGTGCCATCAGAGGCAAGGGCGGCATCGGCTGCCACCCCACAAGGAACTTCGTGCGCGCATTGAATCCACTTAAGCCCAGGGGTGTTGAGTCCTCGGATGCGCGTTATCTTAAAGGGGTTCGCAACAGGTAGCGCTAAAACAATTCGATTGAATACATAGCCCTGATACAGCGGAACGCGAGAAGAAACATTTTGAATATCTTTTCCTGATGCCGAAACAAAGACATCCACCGGCGCCCCAGAATTGATCTGGGTTGCAAGAGTTGGAGAAGCCAAGAAAGAGAAGAGCACCGTCGTTCCAGGGTGAAGTTTCTCAAAGGATTTTCCAAGGTAAGTGAAACTATCTGCCAAACTGGATGCGGCGAAGACGGTAAGTGTGGTTTTCTGACTGGCATATCCCTGTGGTGTAAGGGCCAGAAATGAGAATACGAGTCCCGCAGAGAGGATTTTGCGAAGGCTGCGCGACATAGGGCAACTATACAGTGGGCTCAATAAGCCTTCATTTGCAGACATTTGTGGCACGGGTAGACTCTGTGAACCTACAAGTGCGCCGATAGGACCTTATTAATGAGCATGACTCAAGAGCCAGTGACCATGACAAACCACGTCAAGGCCTACTGGACGATGTTGATCTCCTCTTTAATATCCATAAGTGCCTCACTTGTCTTGTCGGTGGACGCAATAAAATTGGCGAAAAACCCTAATTCATCGCTGAGTTGCAATATCAACTCCGTTATTTCCTGCGGCAAGGTAGCCGTTTCATGGCAATCAAACCTCTTAGGATTTCCAAACTCATTCCTGGGACTTATCTGCGAGCCGGTCGTGATCACCTTGGCAGTTTCCGCCCTTGGTGGCGCCAAGTTTCCTCGATGGTTTATGCGCAGCGCTCTATCCGTGTATTTCGCTGGCTTGCTCTTTGCCGGGTGGTTATTTTCCCAGAGCTACTTTGTCATCGGTGCATTTTGCCCGTGGTGCTTGCTTGTAACAACGTCAACAATTACCGTTTTTTCCAGCATGCTGCGAATAAATGTCCTCGATGGAAATTTGAAACTCAGTGAGAAGTTTTCAGCAACCCTCACCAAGCGAATGCTTGCTGGGTGGGACACTGTTGTGGTTACCGGCATATTCTCCGTATTGGCAATAGCAATCATGGCTAAGTACGGAAATTATATCCTGCACTAGTTCTCCAGGTTAGGACAATGATGGATGAAGCGCGCGATAGCGAGAGTTCGGCACCACTAGCAGTCAGACTCCGCCCTGCCACCATTGGGGATCTACTAGGTCAGCAACACCTTCTTCAACCAGGCTCTCCCCTACAGCGCTTGATCCAAGGCGAAGAAAAACATATCACCAGCGTTCTTTTATACGGCCCTCCCGGAAGTGGCAAAACAACTCTTGCAAAAATGATTGCCCACTCTGGATCGCGCGAATTTGTCGAGCTCTCGGCGGTAAGTTCTGGAGTCGCGCAGGTACGCGAGGTACTAATGCAGGCACAAGAGCGCATGACCCAAGACAAGAAAGAAACTGTACTTTTCATTGACGAAGTGCACCGCTTCTCTAAAGCGCAACAAGATGCTCTGCTTCCTGGAGTCGAGAACCGATGGGTAACACTTGTTGCAGCAACCACAGAAAACCCTTCTTTCTCCATCATCTCCCCACTTCTTTCGCGCTCGATAGTGTTAACTCTGCGCGCTCTACCTGACGAGCAAATAGCAACGCTCATTAACCGCGCTATCACCGATGTCCGAGGATTAAATAATGAAGTCTCAATTTCAGAGCAAGCGCTTGATTCCATCGTAAGACTTGCCGCCGGTGATGCACGCCGAGCACTCACCTATCTTGAAGCAGCCGCCGGGGCGGCAAGTGGTGAAATAACCCCAGAAGTATTGAGCAGAGCGGTAGATCGCGTCATCGAAAATTATGACAGAGGCGGTGACAATCATTACGACGTCGCAAGTGCTTTCATAAAGAGCATAAGGGGTTCGGATGTTGATGCGGCGTTGCACTATTTAGCGCGAATGCTGGAAGCGGGTGAAGACCCACGATTTATTGCCCGCCGCGTCATGATCAGCGCCAGTGAAGATATTGGCATCGCCGATCCCAGCGCACTAGGTCTAGCAGTAGCTGCAGCCCAAGCGGTTGCGATGGTAGGTATGCCAGAGGCGCGCATCATTCTTGCCGAAGCTGTCACCTATTTAGCATGTGCACCAAAGTCCAACGCTGCCTATCTTGCGATCGAATCGGCAATTGCCGATGTGCGATCATCCAAAGGCGGACCCGTGCCACCGCATTTGCGAGACGCCCATTCAGGAGCGCTGCGCGACAGCCAAGAAAAGACGGCACGAGAATCCTCTGCCTACATCTATCCGCACGATGTTCCGCTAGGAGTTGCCCAGCAACAATATTTACCCGATGCCCTCATCGGCACCGAGTACTACCACCCAACAACTCATGGGTATGAAGCGCGAGTAAAAACGGCCTTGGAACAAATTCGTAAAATGCTCAGGTGAAGTTAAGTATTGCCTATCTCGTTTCACCTGAACATACTTATGTTGTGGGAAGACTCGGAGTTGGCACGATCTACGCAATCGCAATCGTAATTACAATCGTTGCAGTTGATGTTCTTTTCTTTAGACACCATACGGTCGAGCGATTGGCTGCTAACGTCGGCTTTGCATTGATATTTGCTGCCTTTTACTGGAGATTTAAAAAGTAATCGGGCGCTCGATCGTTGGCGCTGACACGAAAGCGCTTCATTAAGGCACTAATATTGAGTAATCAGTGCCGTCCTTAACGGGAATATCTAAACTTGCACATGAGCCCCAATGCATTACCAATTTTGCATCCCTGGTTTTCTCTATGCAAGCAATCTGCGTGGTCGAACTCGCTGCCGCACCCGTTCGCTAGATTGATGTTGGCACTCACACGAATGCAGTGTCTATTTTGTTCCATTTGCTACTAGGGCAATCACTACCGATCTTAGATATTGCAATCACTGCGACATGATTGGCCCAAGCATGGAATCACTTTAGAAGTATGTTTTTGATAATGCCAAGCTTGCGGATATCGCTCTCGTAATAAGCCATCTTCAAAGCTGGCTTTAAAGTTAAGCGTGATAATTAGGAGCAACTCCAGGATCCAACTGAGGGCAGAGTCGCCATAACTGGCGAGCCCAAATCCAATAAGAATGACTCCTAGGTACATGGGATGACGGACATATTTGTATATTCCCCGCGATATAAATACGGCGCCCTCTTTTGGCAGGGGTGAAATTTGAAGCGAAGGCCGCAGCGCTTTCCATGCAAAGAACAAAACAAGGAAACCAACAGAAACAAGCAATGATTCAAGTACCAGATAGTTGTGCACTTTCGCATGTACGTGTGCGACAGCAGCAATCCCAATGGCTGCGAGCAATGTGAATTGTCCCGTAACCAGAAGTTTGGCCTTTGTAGAATTTGTCACCTACTCAACCTCCCAACCTAAACTTGCAAACTTTCTTAGTGCAAGTTTAGGTTGAAAAGTGAAGAATTCACACACTTCATATTAGCTACAGCCTGAAGTGTTACCGCACCCTTCGCAGACATAGCAAGCACCCGATGCACGCATCTTGACTCCACATGTCATACATAACGGAGCATCAGATTTAATTCCTGAAATTGCCTCAAGAAGTTCTGTTGATGATCCGAAAGTTATTGGTGCATCTATCTTTATATCTACCGCTTTGGTCGCAGCCTTGGCGATTGATGGAGCAACAGGTGCTGGTGTTGGGACCTCAGAGCGTTCGAATTCATCTACCTCGACAGCTACATCTTCGGTATATGTACCCGTCTCAAGGGCACGTGCGCGCTCTGAGGATGTGTACAGGCCGATTCCTGAACGCACTTCAAAGGGCAAGTAATCCAAAGCTAGGCGACGGAAGATGTAATCCATCATCGATTGCGCGATACGGATATCAGCATCATCGGTCATTCCACTTGGCTCAAAGCGCAAGTTCGTGAACTTCTCCACAAATGTCTGTAGTGGTACGCCGTATTGCAATCCGATGGATACTGCGATCGAGAAGGCATCCATAACGCCGGCAAGTGTTGAACCTTGCTTGCCTAGCTTCAAGAAAACTTCACCCAGTGCGCCATCGGCATAAGCACCAGAGGTCATGTATCCCTCGGCACCGCCTACGGAGAACGATGTAGTCATTGATGGACGTGACTTTGGAAGGCGTTTGCGCACTGCTACTGCTGGTGCAGCGGCGACGGCTTCTGCCTTCTTCGCCTTTCCATCAGAGAGTGGTTGACCTACTTTGCAATTATCGCGATAGACAGCAAGGGCTTTAAGACCCAACTTCCATCCTTCGTAGTAGACCTCTTCAACATCGGCAATCGTTGCATCCGATGGCAAGTTAACGGTCTTGGAGATTGCTCCAGATAAGAATGGCTGGCACGCAGCCATCATGCGAACATGGCCCATAGGTGCGATGGAGCGGGCACCGAGTGCGCAGTCAAAGACGTCGTAGTGCTCAAGCTTGAGCCCTGGAGCATCGATGACATGGCCATGGGTGGAGATGAATTCGACGATTGCTTCGATGGTTTCTTCTGCATATCCAAGCTTGCGAAGTGCTGCAGGAACTGTCTGGTTAACGATCTGCATAGATCCGCCACCGACAAGCTTCTTGAACTTAACAAGCGAGAAGTCAGGCTCGATACCCGTTGTATCGCAATCCATCATCAAGCCGATAGTTCCCGTTGGAGCAAGAACAGAAATCTGTGCGTTGCGCCATCCGTTCTTTTCACCGATTGAAAGACATGCATCCCAAGCCTTATTGGCTTCAGTCCATACATCGTGATCAAGAGTTGTTTGTGACTTGGCAGAGATGGAGGCCGATGCATGCTTGCGCATTACGCGAGCATGTGGGGCTGCATTTCGTGCGAAGCCATCGTAGGCACCAACAATGCCGGCAAGTTCTGCAGAGCGCTTGTAGGTAATACCGCTCATGAGCGATGTGATTGAACCAGCAAGGGCGCGACCAGCATCAGAGTCATAGGCAAGTCCTGAAGCCATAAGAAGGGCGCCAAGGTTTGCATAACCAATTCCCAGTTGGCGGTATGCGCGTGTGGTGTCGCCGATCGCCTCTGTTGGGAAATCAGCGAAGCAGATTGAAATATCCATCGCAGTGATGATCATTTCGGCTGCGCGGCCAAATACCTTGGCATCGAAGGATCCATCAGACTTAAGGAATTTCATTAAGTTCAATGAAGCAAGGTTGCATGATGAGTTATCAAGAGACATGTATTCAGAGCAAGGATTGGATGCATTGATGCGACCAGTCTCTGAGTTGGTATGCCAATCATTGATTGTGTCATCGTATTGAATTCCAGGATCAGCACATGCCCATGCAGCTTCGGCCATTTTGTAGAACAAAGAGCGAGCATTAATCGTTTCAATAACTTCGCCTGTTGAGCGTGCTTTTAGCCCGAATTCAGAATTACTCTCATATGCGCGCATGAATTCATCAGAAACGCGTACCGAGTTATTTGCATTCTGGTACTGCACAGAGATGATGTCCTTGCCGCCTAAGTCCATATCAAAACCGGCATCGCGCAAGGCACGAATCTTGTTTTCTTCATTGACCTTAGTCTCAATAAATTCTTCGATATCTGGGTGGTTTACATCCAAGACAACCATCTTTGCTGCGCGACGTGTGGCGCCACCTGACTTGATTGTTCCTGCTGATGCATCAGCGCCTCGCATAAAGGAGACTGGACCAGATGCTGTTCCACCGGACTTAAGAAGCTCCTTAGATGAGCGGATACGAGACAGGTTCAAACCTGCTCCCGATCCGCCTTTAAAGATCATTCCTTCTTCGCGATACCAGTTAAGGATCGAATCCATGGTGTCCTCAACGGCCAAGATAAAGCATGCGCTTACTTGCTGAGGTGCGTTTGTTCCTACGTTAAACCAGACTGGAGAGTTAAAGGAGAAGATTTGATGCACAAGCATGTGCGTGAGTTCGTGCTCGAAGATCTCAGCATCTGCATCGGTTGCAAAGTATCCAAATTCTTTTCCAGCTTTTGTGTAGGTCAAAACAACGCGATCAATAACTTGCTTCAGCGACCATTCGCGGTTTTCAGCACCGACTGCGCCACGGAAGTACTTTGTTGTCACGATCGTTGATGCGTTCACCGACCAGAAATCTGGGTATTCCACTCCGTGTTGTTCGAAGACGATCTCACCGGTTTTCCAGTTTGTCTGAACGACATCTCGACGCTCCCACGTTAACTCATCGTAAGGATGCACTCCCGCAGTCGTATAAATGCGTTCGAGTACAAGCCCCTTACCTGATTTAGTGGTGGACTTGCCTGGTCGATTGATGACCGTCTCTGACATTGCGTGTTTCCCCATCTTCGTTGGTTGTTCCTAGATTTTTCTAATATTTTGTTCTGCTGTAATTTATATTTTGACCGAACTTTTTGGTGCAGATGATTCAGTGCTCTTTACTGCGGGGGAATTCGTTGGTTGCTTTGCAAGAGAGGGAACGGCTCTTAGCAATGCGATCTCACCTTCGAAGTCTGCAAGGGAGTTAAAGTTACGGTATACCGAGGCGTAACGCAGGTAGGCGATCTCATCGAGTTCCCGAAGTGGCGCCAAAATTGCTAAGCCCACTTCCTGGGCCTCAATTTCGGCTTGACCCGAGGCGCGCAAAGTTTCCTCCACGCGTTGGGCCAAAAGAGCTAAATCATCGTTATTAACGGGACGGCCCTGACAGGCCTTGCGAACGCCAGCAATGACCTTCTCGCGGCTAAAGGGTTCGGTGGCGCCGCTTCGTTTAATAATGTTTAAAAGGGTGGTCTCTTGGGTGGAAAAGCGAGCGCCACACTCTGGGCACTCCCGGCGACGGCGAATTTGCGTGCCATCCTCCACGGGACGAGAGTCAACGACGCGAGAATCATCATGTCGGCAAAATGGGCAGATCATGCGGCGTGTCGTCCTTTCTCATCTTCCTACGGGGTGTATTGCGATTTTCTGATAATTCCCTGTGTAGCGCTCAAAAACACTACTTATGGAACTATATCGCCCTTTGACCCCTACATCTAGTAGGAACTGTAAAGGAAGTCTTGAGACTTTCACCGTATTGTCGAGATGAATTCTTCTACGGCGTGTCGGTGCTACCCCTCACTTGGCCATGCCAAACCACTTGTAACAAGCAGCTTTACTAGGCAGGAAGGCGAAGTACTTGTCCTGCCTGCACATCAGGCTCTGCAAGTGAGTTGATCGAAACAATCTGATCCACCATGGCGCGAACATCGGCGCCTGAGCCCTTCGATGATGCAGCATCTACTGCAATGGACCAGAGGCTCTCACCGGGTGCAACCACGATGCTGACGTAGGAAGCTTTGCCCACTCCCGCCCCTTGTGCGGCTATTGAATCTCCACCCGAGGCCTTCATAGCAAAACCTGCTCCAAGAACGATAGACAAGGAAAGCACCATGGCCAATCGCGCCAACCGACCGCGACGCGACAACTTTCGAGCCCCAAACCCGGAGGTTGCAACGCGTGGTCGGGACGGATGTGTAAGTGCGATTGTGCTCATGGTCTTGCCTTTCTCAAACGGCGTATAGGGAAGTTTCGAATCCGTTGTCTGATTCGAACGCCTGTTCGATAGTGCTATTTATACCCCACTCCACTGACAAAAAGCAAGAATAATTCGAACATATGTTTGAATTTTTGGTGAACATCCTCTACCTTTATCCCATGAGTCCAAAAATGAGCACGGATACTTCCTCCAGCAATGAGATCACCGAACTGCCCGATGGCCCAGCCGACGAGCACGGTCTCACCACCCGCCAGCTCAAGATCCTCCAGGCCATCAAATCAGCGCTGGTGACCAACGGATATCCGCCTTCTATGCGTGAAATCGGCGCCGCAGCTGGCCTTGCCTCCCCCGCCTCTGTCCAATATCAGTTGCAGGCGCTAGAGAAGAAGGGCTTCATCCGCCGCGATCCCACCCGTGGACGCGCAATTGAGGTGCTGCTACCTGGTGAATCCTCTGAATTTGATGCCGCCCACGCCGATGCCACCCGCCAGGTACCACTGGTAGGCCGCATTGCCGCCGGTGGTCCAATCCTTGCCGAACAAAATATCGAGGAGACCTTCCCTCTTCCAGAATCCATTGTCGGTCAAGGTGATCTCTTTATGCTCAAAGTTGTGGGCGATTCCATGATTGATGTCGCGATCTGCGATGGAGATTACGTGGTTATTCGCAGTCAGAAAGATTGCGAAAAAGGCGAGATCGTTGCTGCAATGATCGATGGAGAAGCAACAGTAAAAACATTCTCCAAGAAGGATGGGCACATTTGGTTGTTGCCTGCCAATGACAACTTCGCGCCTATTGATGGAGATCACTGCGAGATTCTAGGAAAGGTCACCGCAGTACTTCGAAGCGTTCGCTAAACCTAAAATCGGCAAAAGATTTACCCGTAGATCTGGTCTCGAGAGTTGTTTGCCATGATGGTGACTACTTCAAAGCATCGAAGCGCCTCTTCCATGGTTTGGCATGTGTAACTGGCTTGGCGCGTGCCCGTTTGCTCAACGCCAGGAATATGGGTGACAGCGATAACTTGATTTGCCGAGGCAAAATCAATGCGGAAAGTGTACGGACCCTTCCCCAGTGCAGGTTTGCGAATTCGCTTTAGCCCATCGCGCGCAGCTGCTTGAATAATGCCGACCGTTTTCTCCGGGGCAATGCACTCAGCAGTAAATCGATCAACACATCTTTTTACAACGGCATAGCCCGCATCGGGTGCATATCTCTTTGCATCTTCGATGGTCAGGTCATCTCCGCTAATAAGGACTACAGGCACACCCAATTCGGCGGCGAAGACCGCATTCATATACCCCTCACTGCAAATTTCATCGTTCAACCATACGGCGTTATATATGTCGCCTGAATATGTGTGCGACATAATTCCTTGTTGGCCTGCAGCTGTGTGATAGCCAATAAAAGCCAATGCATCTGTATCTTTTGTGACTCCTTCAACCATGCAGTGTTTCTTATGTCTGCCAGATATTAACGTTGCT
>Ga0194061_1000039_pt1 | contig 63914 bp, 55 predicted proteins | sample SepL2221m_MetaG_FD_163423 | JGI IMG/M metagenome (GOLD analysis project Ga0194061, IMG submission 163423) | Anoxic zone freshwater microbial communities from boreal shield lake in IISD Experimental Lakes Area, Ontario, Canada - Sep2016-L224-21m | ecosystem: Environmental > Aquatic > Freshwater >... | reverse complement strand
GGCGCACGCATTCGCGGCGCATCCTTCGCTACGCTCAGGATGCGCCGCGAATGCGTTGTCCTGCTTTGCCGCACAGCGTGTCCTGCTTTGCTTGCCCGCTGTCCTGCTTTGATCGCACCGCGACAGCGCGATCTCCGTCGGCGCGATCTCCGCCGGCGATCTCCGCCGGATGTTGCCGCCGGCAGTTTGAGGCTCCTGCGAAATTCCAAGGATTGCCGACGGCGATCACGAGGCGAGTTGGAGCAGCCGGAATGTCTCGCGGCCTTCGCGTCCGGGATACGTCGCGGGCGGCTTCCATTCGCGGAGGAGCGTGAAGCGAGGGGAGAAAATTTGGTCCAGTTCCTCGCGAGTCACGCCGAAGGGCGGGCCTGATTCGCCGGGGTCGAGGCCGGGGTCGAGGTAGAAGATGGCTAGGAGATGACCACCGGGATTCAGCGCGCTGGCGACTGCGGCGACGTAGCTTTCACGCAGCGACGGATCGATCGCGCAGAAGCAGGTGTGCTCGAAGACTGCGTCGAACGTGGCGCACAGTTTTGGCGGCAGTGCGAAAAGATCGCCGAGCCGGTAGCGCTCGCCGCCGACTGGCGGCTGGGCCTTGGCCCGCGTGATCGCCGAGGGCGCGATGTCGAGGCCGACGACTTCATCGGCGGTGGCCGCGAGCGCGCGCACGTCGTGACCGGTGCCGCAGCCGGGGACGAGCACTCGGCCATGCACGGGGTTCGATTTGAGAAATGCGATCAGCGCGGGATGCGGCGTGCCTTTTTCCCAAGGCATGTCGCCGGTGCGGTAGCGGTCTTCCCAGTCGGTCGGCATGGCTACTTGCGCCTCCAGATGCTGGCCTGCGCGACGCTCCATTGGAATTTCCGCGCGTGCTCGCGGATGAGGAATGGCAGGTCTTTTGTCTGCATAAGATCGAAGTGTGCAGACAGCGCCGCGCGGAGTCCGTCGAGCGTCGTGCGTGGCAAGCAGTCTGCGGAAAAGCCGCCGAGCCAGTTTTCGCGAGGCGTGAATTCTTCGAGCCAGGTGTAGGGCGACGTGAGCACGAGCTGTCCGCCGCTTTTGATCAGCGCTGGCACACGCGCGAGAAATCCCGACGGATCGTTGAGACGATCGATGAGGTTTGCAGCGAGCACGACATCGAAGCTGCCGAGCGTCTCGCGCAATTTCTGCGCGTCGCCGTGCTCGAAGCTCGTGCGGTCGCGCGCGATGTCTGCCGGAACCTTCGCGATCAAGCGCGTCGTGAGCGCGCCTTCGTCGGTGCGTTCGTACGGAAAAGTCCCGTGGCCCGCGAGTGCCGCGGCCACCTCGATGAAGCGGTGCGAGTAATCAATGCCGATCACTTCCGTGCAGTGCCGCGCGAGTTCGAAGGTCGAGCGTCCGACGGCGCAGCCGAGGTCGAGAGCGCGCGCATTTTGTGGTAGCGATGCCACCTCCACGCATTCGCTCACGCAGCGGACGGCGTAGTTCAGCGCGCTTGCAGGGCCGAAATCCCACGGCAGCACCTCGCGCGGCTCGCCGTAGTGGAAGAGCAGATACTCCGAGACGAGCTTGTCTGTTTCGTAGGGGTTCATGCGGAAAGGCGGCGGCTTCTAAATCTTACCCGTAATCCTAATCTTACTCCTGCTTCGGGAACTCCTGCTCTCGGTGGCGGGGACTAAGGATAAGATTACGATCAGGATTAAGAGGGGAAATTCCAGGACGCATCACGCTTCGAGCAAGCTGCGCATGTAGGCCGCGGGCTCATAGCCTTCGATGAGCACAACGGTCTGGCCGTTGCGCGACATGCGGACTTGCGGCACTGCAATGTCGGGCGTCTTCGTCGGTGAAAAGAGGATGTCGTCGTGGGTCGCGTTTTTGCGGTTGGCGAAACGGTCCGGCGTGAGCTTCCCGCCGAGATGATCGCTGCGGCCCGTGGCGACGTGCATGGTGCCGAGGATCTTTTCGTCCTGGATGTCGCGTCCGCTCACCGGCAGGCGCTGCGTGCCGAAGCCGAGTTCACCGAGTTCGCCGGTGACGGGATCGCTCGTGAGTTTCGCGTTGTGCTCCTCGATGGTCTTTGCGTTTCCGCGCAGGAGTTCCGCTTTGAAAATTCGGCCGCCCTTCACGTGCTGGAGGCCGATGGTGCCGTCGCCGTAGCGCATCGGGAATTCGCCGCGCACGTCCACCGGCACGTAGTAGATTTCGCCGGCGGGGAGATTTGCGATGTCCGGGCCGCCGCGGCAGAGGCCGTGGCTTTTCTGCGCATCCTGCGCGCCGAGATCGAGGTGCAGCGTGTGGCGCTGGCCGTCGAAAATGAAATCAATCTCGACCCAGTCTGCGCGGGTCATGCCGAGGCGCAATTTCTCCGCCTCGCGGCTCACGTCGTCGTAATCCACGGCGAGGCCGCTGCGCAAAATGGTCGCGTTCATCCCGTGCATCGTCGCGCCGCGGAAGCCGAATTTCTTCGCGAATGCGGTGAGCGGCGCAGTCGCTGAATACGTCGAGACGCAGAGGATGATGTCGTATTTCGAGTAGATATCATCGGCCATTTTTACCTCGGTGCCGGCAGGCGTGAATGCGTTCTCCGGCAGATCGAGATTGCTGCCGCCGGTGACTTCATACGCGAACATCTCGCCGCCGGTGAGGCCGAGTTCCGCGAGCACGCCGTCGCGCAGGCCGCAGAAGACCACGTCGTGCGCGTTGCGCTGGATGCTGAGGTCGGGATTTTTCAGGAAGCGGAAATCCGTGATGTCGCGCGGGTCTTCGAGATCGATCAGGACGCACACGCGCTGGCCGGGCTTCGGCGCGAAGACGGTGCGCAGCAGGCGCGCGAGGCTGAATGGCGGGAACTGGCGGTCGGTGAAATTGGCGGGTGTCCTTGGTGTCGCGGTCGTGCTCATGGGATTGGGCTTGGGTTTGTCGTGCCGAGTCGTTTTACGTCCTGAGGGGCAGAGACGATGCACGAACCTTCCGACTATCCGCAAATCATTTGGCAGACCCGCACGCGCGAATTTGATCTCACGCGCCGCGGGATCGTGATGGGCATCCTGAATGTGACGCCCGATTCGTTCAGCGACGGCGGGCGTTTTTCAAAAGTGGACGCGGCGTTCGCGCACGCGCAGGCGATGATCGCGCAGGGTGCGGAGATCATTGATGTCGGCGGCGAGAGCACGCGGCCCGGCGCGGAGCCGGTGGATGAAGGTGAGGAGCTGTTGCGCGTGCTGCCGATCATCGGGCGGCTCGCGAAACTGGACGGGCACGGCGAACGGTTTGTGATCAGCGTGGACACGATGAAGCCCGCCGTCGCGCGCGCCGCGATGGGCGCGGGCGCGTCGGTGATCAACGACGTCGGCGGCTTCCGCGACGATGCGATGCTCGCTGCGGCCAAAGACACCTGCGCCGGAGTGGTCGTCATGCACATGCAGGGCGAACCCAGAACAATGCAGGGCGATCCGCGCTACGGTGACGTTTGCGCCGTCGTGCGGGAATTCTTTTGCGCGACCCTGCGGCGATGCATAGCCTCCGGCGTGCCTGCCGCAGCGACAGCTTTTGATCCCGGAATCGGATTCGGAAAAACGACCGCGCACAACCTCGCCCTGTTGCGGCAGCTCGGTTCGCTCGCGGTGGAAAAATGCCCGCTCGTCATCGGCGTGTCGCGCAAGAGTTTCATCGGAAAAGTAATGCAGGGCGAAGGAACACAGGCTTCCAGCCTGTGCGGCATGCGGGCTTCCAGCCTGCTCGGTGACGCAGGCCTGCAGGCAGGATCCCCGCAGGCCGCACAACCAGGGATGGCTGTGTTCCCTTCGGATCGTGAGTGGCCGACGGTCGCGCTCACGTGCCATGCACGCTCGAACGGCGCGCGCATCTTCCGCGTGCATGATGTGAAGCCGAACGTGGAGGCGCTCCGGATGACGGAGGCGATTCTCGGCACATGATCCTCGCGACGATGCTGGAAATGGCGCGGACGTATTGGAAGGATGCGCTGGAGATCCTCATCCTCGCGGTGGGGATCTACTTTGCGTATGTCGGGCTCCGCGGCACTCGCGGTCTGCGTGTGCTCACCGGGCTCGGCTCGCTCGTGCTGGCGCTCGTGCTGCTCTCGCAGCTCTTCGGACTCGTGGTGATCAGCTGGCTGCTCCAGCGAATCTCCGCAGTCGTCATCCTCGCACTGGTCGTGATTTTTCAGCCGGAACTCCGGCGGATGCTCGCGCAGGTCGGGAGCCATCACATCTTCGGCATCGCGCCGGAGAACAAGGAGATCGTGGAGGAGCTGGCGCAGACTGCGTTCGATCTTTCGGGCAGGCACCTCGGCGCGCTCATCGCCATCGAGCGCGGGACGGATATCCAGTCGCACATCGAGAGCGGCGTGATGATTGACAGCAAGCTCTCGCCCGAACTCATCGTCACCATTTTCCACCCGAAGACTCCGCTGCACGACGGCGGCCTCATCGTGCGCGGCGACCGCATCGTGAGTGCGGGCTGCATTTTTCCCGTGAGCCAGCGGCAGGACATTGACCGCAATCTCGGCCTGCGGCATCGCGCGGCCATCGGGCTCACCGAGGAGAGCGACGCGATCGTGCTCATCGTGAGCGAGGAGACCGGGGGCGTCTCGCTCTGCCATCGCGGGAAACTTGAACGTGAATTCACGCCAGCGAGCTTGCGTGCGCGGCTTTCCGAACTACTGGTGATGCTCCCTGATGAAAGCACTGCTCACGAACAACCTGCTGGCGAAGACCGTGTCGTTGTCGCTGGCGATCCTCCTGTGGGCGGTCATCCGAAAAAGCCAGTTGAACGACACGACAACATCGCCGCCTAAGGGCGCGCACAGCATCGAATTTGGAGCGACAGCTTATGGGGACAAAAAATAGCGGCGTGGCGGATTCACTCGACAGCAACAGGAAACTTTTTGGCACGGACGGCGTTCGCGGGGTCGCAAATCTCGAACCCGTCACCGCCGAGACCGCGCTGAAGCTCGGACGCGCGGCGGCGCACGTCTTCACCGAGGCCGGACGGCTCACGCATCGCACGGATCGCCGGCCCGTGATCGTCATAGGCAAGGACACGCGCCTTTCCGGCTACATGCTCGAAAATGCGATGGCCGCGGGGCTGATGTCGCTCGGCGTGGATGTCTTCCTGCTCGGCCCGCTGCCGACGCCGGGCGTGGCCTACATCACGCGCTCGCTGCGTGCGGATGGCGGCATCGTGCTCAGCGCGTCGCATAATCCTTATGAGGATAACGGCATCAAATTTTTCCGGCATGACGGTTACAAGCTAGACGATGCGATCGAGCAGCGGATCGAGAATCTCGTCTTCAGCGGCGAGATCGAAAACATCCGGCCCATCGCGGGAAAGATCGGCCAAGCGAAGCGCATTGACGACGCGCTGGGGCGGTATGTCGAACACGCAAAGGCGAGTTTCCCAAAAGGGCTCACCCTCGAAGGCATCCGCGTCGCCGTGGATGCGGGCAACGGTGCGGCATACAAGAGCACGCCGTGGATTCTGCGCGAACTGGGCGCGACGTGCTCCATTTTTCACGACAAGCCGGACGGGCGGAACATCAACGCGAATTGCGGCAGCACGTATCCGAATGAAATCGCGCGGCTCGTGAGGGAGACCGGCGCGCACATCGGCATCAGCCACGACGGCGACGCCGACCGTGTGCAGCTCTGCGACGAGAAGGGCGAGGTCGTGGACGGCGACGACATCCTCGCCATCGCCGCAGTGGATCACCTGCGCCGCGGCGCGCTTGCGAAGGACACGCTCGTAGCCACGGTGATGAGCAATTTCGGCCTCGACGAGACGCTGGCCGAGCACAAGGGCCGCGTGCTGCGCACGAAGGTCGGCGACCGCCACGTGATCGCGGCGATGCTGCGCGACGAACTGAACGTCGGCGGCGAGCAGAGCGGGCACATGATTTTCCGCGACTACTCGACGACCGGCGACGGCATCGTGAGCGCGCTGCAAATCCTGCGCATCATGGCTGAGAGCGGGAAGCCGCTCAGCGAACTCAAACAATGCCTGCGCAAGTATCCGCAGGCGCAGCGTAACCTGAAGGTGCGCGAGAAGATCCCGATCGATCAGATGCCCGATGTGACTGCGCTCGTGGCCGAGGCGGAGAAAATCCTTGGCGGCGCGGGCCGCGTGTTGCTGCGATACAGCGGCACGGAGCCGAAGATCCGCCTGCTCATCGAAGGCCGCGACAGCGTGGTGATCGAGGCACACGCGGACAGGATTGCCGGAGTGATCCAAGAGCGCATCGGCGCGTGATGCAGAGCTTTGCCGTGCGGTGAGCGGACTTACTTCGGCGTTGCCCGCCGTGCCCGCCAGACGGCGAAAAGCAGCACGCAGAGCGCGATACCGAGGAGCGGCGTGCGCATTTTTGCGACGGTGAAAACGGGTTTCTTCGCTGTGGTCTTGAAGTCTGCGGTAAAGAGAACGGTCGCATCCTTGTCCCTGCCCGTCACGATGCGCACCGTGTAGAGTGTCCCCGGCTTGAGCCCGCGCAGGGCCACGGTCATCTGCCCGCCTGCCGCTGTAATCGCCGCGGTTGGCAGCGGCGACCATCCGATCTGAAATCCGTCTCCGGCGGAAATGGACAGCACGCGCTCCTCGATGCGCAGATTTTCCACCGGGCCGAGGCTCGCGGGCCATTCGATCACCGCGGTGTCCGTGCCCGTGCCGCGTGCGAATTTTCCAAGCGCATTCGGGAAGTCTTTCGCCTCGGTCGGAATCAGCGGCGAAGCGTCATCTTTCGATGCGTCTTCGGCGGGCGGGTTCTCCGGCTTCTTCTCGGGCGCGGTCGGGGATGCGCGTGCGTCCCTCCGGATCTGCACAGGCTCTGCGATCTCCACCTTCACCTGCACGGTCGCCGAGCCGCCTTCTCCGCTGGCCTTCAGGGCGGATTGAAATTTGCCCGCATTTTCGCTGCGCGCGAGGATCGGAATCTCCACGCGACCGCGCGCGGGCGCGGTGACGATGCGCGACGCGAGATCGAACGGGCGACCCACATCGAGGCGTACCGTCACGGGTTCGCCGCCGCTGTTTTCCAAAATCGCCGTGCTTGCGATCGCGTCACCGGCGCTGCCCGTGATGCTCACTTCGGCGGTCGCAAATTGCAAAATCGCGCCGACTGCGACGGCATGGACGTTCACGGTCACGCTCCATTCCTTGCAATTCAGCTTCACGACATCGTCGAACGCCGCGCCCTCGGCGGCGTCGGCGAAGACGGAGACCGATGACGTGCTGCGCGAGGGCACGCGGATGCTGCGATTCACCAGGATATTTCCACCGGCTTCCATGCTCACGGTTGCGTCATCATCGGAGCGGTTTGTGATTTTCAGCACGCCCATGCGCGTTTGGTTGCCGGGTTGCGCGGTGAGCTTCAGCATTGCCGGCGCTGCCTCGAGGCGCTGCTCCGCGCTCGCCCGCAGCGCCACGACTTTCCGCTGCGCACCGCCGATGACCGCCTCGCCGGTGCGCACGCCGGGCTGCGTCGGCGAGAAGACGAGTTTGATCAGTGCGCTGCTCTTCGCGGCGATTTTGAAAATCTTGATCCCCTCGATGCTCCACGGCTCCTCCACACTCACCCCGCCTTCGAGGAACCCGCCGCCATCATTCGTGATTTCCAATTCCGCCGTACTCCGCTGGCCGGGGAACGTCGGCGGAAATTCCAGTTCGTGCGGCGCGGCGAGCCTCGGCTGCGGGACGACGGGATCGGAAAAACGGATCGCGATCACGCCCGGAGCAGAGACGCCTTCGGAGCCGCGCACCGCGTAGAAGAAACGATCCTCGGCCGCGTCGCTTCGTGCGGACGGCGTGTAGGTCACCGTTGCTGTGTTCATCGCCGCGTTTTTCACCGGCGAGAGTTTTCCGTGCGCGGGCGGCGTGCGGATGATGAATTCCAGCAGTTCGCCGCGGGTGCCGTGGATGCCGAGCGGCACGGTGATTTTCTCCCCGCGCTGCGCGGCGACGGTCTGCGACACGACTGGCGGAGGCACTCCTCCGCCCTTCAAATCGCGGCGGCCCTGCGCCTCGGCGGAGGAAAGCAGGGCGGCGGCGAGCGTCGCGGCGATAAGCGTCTTGATGAACACGGGGAAGTGCGTGGGCATATATGCAGCGCGGCGCGCAGCTTGCAATGCAGCAGGGCGATTTCCGGCATTGCGGCGCGTGCGCGCGTTTCCGTACAAACGCGGTGCAATGCTCCGTTCTCTCCACGCCGCCATCTTCGCGACGACTCTTCTCGCCTGTTCGATTGCATGGGCCGTCGGAAAGGATGCGGACGAGCCGGAAGCGAAGGGCGTGAAGGACTGGATCAAAAAACAGGAGCCGCTGCGTGTCGTCCCGGAGACTTACCTGAAGTCCACGCCGGAGAACACGCGCCTCGTCGTGAATCTCGCGACGCAGCGCATCGTGATGCTGGTCGGCGGCGAGATGTGCATTGACTCGCCGATTTCCTCGGGAAAACGCGGCGCGGCGACGCAGGCGGGCACTTTCACCGTGCTGGAAAGAATCAAGAAGCACGAGTCCGCAACCTACGGAAGTTTCGTGGACAAGATTGGGCGCACGGTGCGTTCAGGCGTGAGCATGAAGCTCGATGCCGCGCCCGCGGGCACGCGTTACATCGCCACGACGATGCCGTTTTTCTGCCGCTTCACGGAGACGGGCTTCGGCATCCACGGCGGAGTGCTGCCGGGGTATCCCGCGGCGCACGGCTCGATCCGTGTGCCGGACGATGTGGCGCGGTATATCTACGAGAAGGTGCGGGTGGGGACGCCGATCGAGATCAGGGCGGAATGACGAATGACGAATGACGAATGACGAAAGGAGCCGCGCCGCGGCTCGTCATCCGTCATCGGTCATTCAATTTTTCACTCCCGTCGCGAGCAGCGTCTGAAGGTTCGGCGGCTGCGGCTCTCTCGCGACGGTCATCACTTCGATGCCGCTGAAGCCGGCCTTCTCCAGCCAGCCGTGCAGATCGGCTTCGCCGAAGCCGAGCCAGCGGTCGGCATAAAGTTCGCGCGCTTCCTCGAACTGATGTTGAAGAAGGTCGAGCACCACGATGCGCCCGCCCTTGCGGAGCAACTTTGCAGCAGCCGCGATCGCCGCCTGCGGATGCTCCGCGTGATGCAGCGCCTGGCTGAGCAGCACGAGGTCCACGCTGCCTGGATCGATGGGCGGATTTTCGATGTCGCCGAGGCGGAATTCGAGATTCGTGAGCCCGTGCTCCTTCGCGAGCTTTGCGCCGAACTCGACCATCTTCTCGCTGTTGTCCACGGCGATGACTTTGCGCACGCGCTTCGCAAGGAGCTGCGAGAGCGTGCCCTCGCCGGCGCCGAGATCTGCTGCGACCGTGTCCTGCGGCACGAGGAGGAAAAGGAAGTGCGCGACGGCTTCCCACGTGCGTCCGGGGCAGTAAGTGCGGCCAAATTTTCCCGCGAGTTTGTTGAAGTATTCCCGCGTGCGGTCGTTGCGTTTTTGCACCGCGACTTTCAGTGCGGTGCGGTCGTGCTCGGCCTCCGCGATTTCACGGCGCGCGGCCTTCAGGATCGGTTCGAGGTCGGGCAGCGAGTCGCGTCCGGCGGGCGCGTAGTAGATGTTCTTCCCCGAGCGCCGGTCCCGCACGAGGCCCGCCTGCCGGAGCTGTGCGAGGTGGTTCGAAATGCGCGACTGCCCCATGCCGAGGATCTCCTGCAACTCGACGACGGACAGCTCCTCCTCGCCGAGCAGCAGCAGAAGCCGCAGACGCGTGGAGTCTGCAAGCAGTGCGAGGGATTCAATCAGATTGGCCATGCCGAAATGCAAATGATGGGACTGTGCAGGGAGGTAAAGCCGTCAAACTTCAGTGCCCTCACCACACAACGTTGATCCCTTCGTAATTTTGAAACAGCGCATCGGATGTCACAATCGCCGCCGAATGATGTGCCGCTGTGGCGATGATAATCCTGTCTGCGGGATCATGGTGATGCTGAGGAAGTGCGACGCTGGCGAGGGCGATCTCGGCTGAAACCGGGATGCACTCAACCCCGTGGTGGGCAAGCGTGGTGCTCCACCATTCGTCTGCGGGAAGCGGGAGAACCAGTCTGCGCTTCTGCACCTTGATCGCGATCTCGAAGGCGCTGATTGCGGAAACCGTGAGTTTTCCGCGGGACGCGTCGATCACCTTCTGCGCCCGCGTGGAAAGCCGTTTCGGCTCCGCGAGGAGCCACAATAGGGCGCAGGTATCGAGCAGGATCATCGCAGCGATTCCGGCCATTCGTCGTCAGACAGCGGCTCCGTCGGATCGTAAAGAATCTGCGTTTTGCTCAAAATGGGATGGGGCAGCAGCGGATCGCGCAGGGCGGAGGGCTCAGGAAGAATCGTGAGGAGGCCGCGTCCGGTTTCCGGCAACTGGATCGGCTCGGTCGGCGTCACCCGGCCGTGATCAATGGAGACTTCGATGGTCAGCAGGCTCATGGCAGGATCAATAGCGCGGATGAAGCCACGTTGCGAGGCCCGATTTCCCGCGTCCGCCGCGCTATTCCTCCACGCAGTAGAGCGCCGTGCGCGTGCGCAGGAAGAGCGCCTTGCTGCTCACTGCGGGCGCGGCCAAGAAGCCGTCGTCGAATTTTCCCTCGCCGAGCTTTTTGAATTCCGGCGCGGCGGCGACGATCGTCACGGTGCCGCTTTCGCTGAAAAAGTAGAGCCGGCCCGCCGCGAGGAGAGGGGACGCGGAGTAGTCGCCGCCGATGCGCTCGGTCCATTTCACTGCGCCGGTTTTTGCCTCGAAGCAGGTCGCGATGCCCTTGTCGTCCACTGCGTAAACGTAATCGCCGTCGAGGATCAGGCTCGGCTTGTTCGGCGCACCCTTGGTTTCGCGCCATGCGACGGAGGATTCGTCCAGCGCGCCGCTGCCACCGAGTTTTAGCGCGATGATCTGCTTTTTTCCAAAGCCCGCCGGGAAAATGACCATCCCGCCCCCGACCACCGGGCGCGCCGCCGCGCTGTGCGAACCGTGCTCGTCGAAGCGCCACACTTCCTTGCCCGTCGCGGGCTCGTACGCGTAGTGCGCCTTCGCACCGCTGGAGAGCAGAAGCGGCTTGCCCTGCCACTCGACGACATGGGGCGTCGCGTAGGCCTTCCGCCAGTCGCCGTCGGCCTGCACTTTTCCGTCGGGCGTGAGGTCCTTGTAGTCCACGGAGCGCTTCACTTCCCACACGGTCTTGCCGGTCTTTTTGTCGAGCGCGACGATGAACTGGTGGTCGCTCCCGTCGTAATGATTGAAGAGCAGTCCGTTCCAGACGACCGGCGAGCTCCCCGAGCCACGGTAGTGGTTGCACACAAAGTCACGCCGCTCCCACACGACCGCGCATGTCTTTGTGTCAATGCACGCGGTGGCGGGCGAGCCCCAGCTTGCGTAAAGTCTGCCGTCCTCGATCACCGGCGTTGGCGACGCGTGGCTGTTGAACTTGTGGCAAAACTGCGGCTTCTCGACTTTGAAAAGCACCTTGTCGTGCAGCACTTTTCCCGTGGCTTTGTCGAACGCCATCACGCCGAGTTCCGTGCCGTCCTCGGTCGCCGTCGTGAGCCACACTTCATTGCCCCAGATGACCGGCGAAGACCACGCCTTGCCGTGCGTCGCGGTTTTCCATTTCACATTCACGCCTTCGCCGAGCTTGAGCGGGAGCGACTTCGCATCGCTGTGCCCGTCGCCGTTCGGCCCGCGGAATTGCGGCCAGTTCTCTTCGGCGTGGAGGGGAAAGGTGAACAGGGCTGCGGCGAGGAGGAGCTTGGTCGGAGTCATGGGTGCGCGGGAATTAACCGCGCACGGCGGCGTTGGCTAGACGATCCTTGATCCGATGGTCTGCGATGCGGGCACTGTGCTGCCATGGTCGGCGCCGTCCTGCATTTACGACGCGCTGCGCATCCGCAGGAAGCGGAAGAACTCCACGCCTTCGCGCAGGCGGCGCTTCATCACTTTCCAGTCGGTGAGCATGGTTCCGACGATGCGTGCGATCGGGCGCGGGCGGAAGTAATACGCGCGGTAGAATTTTTCCACCCACGCGAAAATCTCCTCGCGCTTGAGGCCGTCGTATTCGAGCGCGGCGGTCTGCGTGCCGCTCTCGCTCACGAGCGCCGTGTCGCGGCCGAACCATCCGTTTTCGACCGCCTGCCGATAGAGCTCCGTGCCGGGATACGGCGCGGCGAGGCTCACCTGGATGCTGAAGACATCGAGTTCCTTCGCGAATTCGACGGTGCTGCGCATCGTCTCCGGCGTCTCGCCCGGCAGGCCGAGGATGAATGTGCCGTGGATGGTGATGCCGAGCTTGCGGCAATTACGCGTGAACTCGCGCGCCTCCTCGATGCGGATGCCTTTTTTGATGTTGTCGAGGATGCGCTGGTCGCCGCTCTCATAGCCGACGAGCAACAGGCGGAGGCCGTTGTCGCGCATCGTTTTCAGCGTTTCAAAATTCACGTTGGCGCGCGCATTGCAGCTCCAGGTGATGCCGAGCTTGCCGAGATGCTGCGCGATTTCGCGGGCGCGCGGCTGGTAGGCGGTGAAGGTGTCGTCGTCGAAAAAGAACTCGCGCACCTGCGGGAAAAGTTGCTTCGCGTGCGCCATCTCGCGCGCGACGGCCTCGGGCGAACGCGCGCGATATTTGTGCCCGCCGACCGTCTGCGGCCAGAGGCAGAACGTGCATTGCGCGGGGCAGCCGCGGCCCGTGTAGTGCGAGACATACGGGTGCTTCAGGTAGCCGATGTCGTAGCGCTCGATGTCGAGGTCGCGCTTGTAAACGTCCATCACGCTCGGCAGCTCATCCATTGCGGTGATGAGCTGGCGCTCCTCGTTGTGGATGATTTTCCCGTCGCGGCGAAAACTCAGGCCCGCGATTTTTTCGAGCGGCAGTCCCTCGGCGACATCGCGGCACGTGAAGTCGAATTCCTTGCGCCCCACCCAGTCAATCGCCTCGCTCGCTCGCAGCGTGTCCTCCGGCAACACCGCTGCGTGCGCTCCGACGAGGCCGATGGAAAGTCCCGGCTGCTGCGATTTCAGCGACTCCGCGAGCGCCGCATCGCCGCGCAAAGTCGGAGCGCTCGTGTGAATGACCACGAGTTCGTAGTCGCGCGCAATGCGCAGGATGTCCTCCTTCGTGAGATCGTGCGGAGGCGCATCCACGAGCCGCGATCCCGGCACGAGCGCCGCGGGCTGCGCCAGCCATGTGGGATACCAGAACGATCGGATCTCGCGCTTCGCCTGATATCGCGATCCCGCGCCGCCATCGAAGCCCTGCCACGAGGGCGGATTGACGAAGAGGGTCTTGAGGAATGACGGCATGGCGGGGTGCTTACGCGGGATTCGCGCGGAATGCACGCACTGTGCGCGGAGCCGTCCGGGACGATCCTACTTTTTGTTCCAGAGCGTCTGAAATTCAGCCTCGGAGATCGCTTTCACGCTGCCGTCCACAAAGCCGACCATGCGCTTTCCGTCCGACTCTGCTTTCGGTGAGGCGATGAGCACTTCGTTGCCGGGTGAGGTGTCGGTGAGCGAACTGCGATAGAGCCACGGGATGGGCTGCCGCGTGCTGCGATCCGTGAACACAAGAATGCCCGCATCATCGACGTATTTTGCGTTTGAGAGTTCGGAAAGCGCGGCAGGAAATTTACCGTCGTTATCAGCGGCGTACAACCTCAGTGCGATATTCACCTGCTTCAGGTTGTTCATGTCACTCGCGGCGACGGCCTTCACTCTTGCCATCGAGTACGAGGGCACGGCAAATCCGGCCAGCACGGCGGCGGTGGAGACTGCGGCGAGCGTCGAGGAACCGACCGGGATCGAACTGTTCGCTGCTGCAAAGATTCCGTCGGCCTGATTGGCGACGACGAGCGCATGGCCGCGGCTGAGGTGCGGTTTCACGAAGCCGAGAAGTTTCGCGATGATCGCTTTGTCCGCTCCGGAGCCGCCTTCCTTCTCCGTGGCTTTCGCGACGAGATTGCCCACGGTCTGTAGCAGCCGAGCGGAGACGTACATGCTTGCATTTCCCTCGGTTGGGAGGTCGCGCCACGCCTGCGTGAAGTCTGCGCCATGCGTGATTTTTTCCTTGCCCGCGACGATGGAGTCGAAGAGCGCGACGCGCGAGGCGATGATGATCCGGTCGGCCTTTGAATCGAATCGCACGACGGGCTGGAAGTCCATCGGAGCCGGACCGGCGGGAGCCTTCATGCGGACCGTGAGCACGCCACCCTCGTCGGTGAACGTGACTGGTGCTTCGGGCTGCGAGAGCATCGGCATGAACTGCGGCTTCAGCGCCTCGACGAGCCAGCCGAGCCGTTCGATCACGATCACGCCGTCCGCGCCTGGGAATTCGGGTGCATTCGGCGAAGGCTGGAATTTTTGCGAAGGATCGAGGCGGAGATAAATGCCGAAACGTGCATCGAGCTTCTCGAGCATCTGCTTTCCGCTGAGCGTGAGAGGGGCAAGTGGCTTCGCCATTTCCTGTTCAAAGGTTGCGCGTTCCTTCGGTGGGATCATCGCGAGGATGCCGGGGAGTGTATCGCGCGCGATATCCTTGAGGTTGATCGGAAACTCCAGCGCGAGGTCCGTGTCCTTCGGCGCGAGATCGAGGAGCATCAGCTTCGCCGCGGGGCCGCCGCTCAGGGTGAGCAGGCCTTTCCTGCCCTGCGGTGTGTGGGCGAATGAACGCGAGTGAAACGTGCCGTCGCCGCGTGCGCGCGAACTTGCGCCGGTGGCCGCGATGGAATCGAGGCCTAGAAGCTGGAACAGCTTTTCAAACGTGAAGCCCGGCGGGAAGTCCTTGCGTTCGCGTTCCGGGAGCGCCTTGAAGATTTCATCGAGGAATCCTACGAGCATCTTTACGCCGCCTGTCTCCGAATACTCGAAGGAACGCGCGCCGAGATCCAGGTGCGAAGTGACCGTGCGGAACGATGCGGACGCGCCCTCGCTGACGAGCGCGACGGAATTCCCCGGCGCTGCGGGTTTCGACGCCGGAGTGGTTGTCGTCGAGCCGGCTGGCGTCTCGGTGGCGGGTTTGTTGCACTGCGTGAAAGTCAGCGACGCGAGGGCGAGGGTGACTTGGGCAAACCGCTTGGGGAGGGATGTGCGTTTCATGGGGGCGATTCCATTCCCACAGCGAGGCAAAGACAATGCGGAAATCGAGACGATGCACGTCGCGCTCGACATCGCGTGTGCCGGGCTGATTCATTGCGGCACACACCCAAAAAACCACACCGACCATGAACATCCAGAAGATGATGAAGCAGGCGCAGAAGATGCAGGCAGACATGCAGCAGGCGCAGGAGGAACTCGGACAGCGGATCGTCGAAGCCACCGCCGGCGGAGGAAAAATCACCGTCACGGCAAATGGGGCGGGGGACGTCCTCTCGATCAAGATCAGCAAGGACGTGGTGGATCCGAACGATGTGGAAATGCTCGAGGATCTCGTGCTGACCGGCGTGCAAAAGGCGATCGCGGAAGGCCGCGCGCTCATGCAGGCCGAGATGGGAAAAATCACCGGAGGCATGGGCCTGCCGCCGGGGCTTGGGTTTTGATCGGTTGCTGAAAATTCCGTAGTCGCTGACGTAGTTCGCAACTTTTGCGGGAAGCACCTGTTTAAGGGTGGCTATGAAACGCACCCTCATCCCTTTGTTCGCCGCCCTGGTTTTTGCCGGCACGGCACGCTCACAGAATCCTGATCAGCCGCGGTCCGACGGGGCAGAGATCGACCGGCTGAAACATGAAGTCGAGGAACTGAGGCGCGCTGGCAAGACCGAAAAGGCCGAGGCGCGCAAGCGCAAGCCCGACGGCGCGCAGGAGGTGCGTGGCGAGAAACCAAAATCTGAGCCGAAGCCCGAGGACAAACCCGAGCGGAAAGCGGAGTTCCGTAACTCGCCGCCGAATCCAGGGCCCGGCCGGCCCGATGGTCCGGCGCAGGCGCGCGAGGGCGGTCCGTTCGCTGGCGGCCCGATGGCCGACAAGCTGAAGTCCCGCCTGGAGGCGCTTCGCCGCGAAGGGAAGGGCGAGCAGGCCGAGCGATTCGCAAAACGTGCGCGCGAAATGTGGGAGAAGCGCCGCGGTGGACTGGCCGGTGGTGATCGCGGAAAATCGCATGGCGACAAGCCCGCGCCGAAGTCCGACGAACGCGCGGCGCATCTTGCCGAAGCCGCGAAGCATCTGAACGCCGCGGGCATTCATGTGTCGCCGGAGATGCTGGAAAAATTCGGCCAGAAGTCTTTCGGAAAGCCGGAGCAGCGCCCGTGGTTCTCGCATCGTTCGGAACGCCCCGCAGGATCGCCGGGCGGCTTTGGCGAGCGGCGGCATTTCCCGTCGAAGGACGGCGCGGCGCCGGGCGCAGCCTCGCGCTTTGATGCGATGCACCGTGGCCCCGATGGAATGCCGGGCCACCACCCGGCGCCGCTCCAGGCGAACCGCGCCCCCGGTGCAGACCCGTCGTCTGACGCGGTGCAGGATGAAATCCGCGCACTCGCGAAGCAGGTGCAGGAATTGCGCGCGATGATCCAGCAGCAGCGCGGCGGTGCGCCGAATGCCGCGCTCATGCCGCAAGGCGGTGGTGGCGCCTTCCATCGTCCCCACTTCCGCGCGCCCCAGGCAGCGCCCGGCGGCCCGGGTGCGAATCGCGAACACTCCGGTTTCCCGCAGCGGAATCCCGGCGAAAGCCGCGGGGACAATCATCCGCGCAGCGAAGGCAGGCCGTCGAATCCTCCTGGCAATCCGGCAATCCCCGGCGACCGCCCGCGCGGCGACGCGCCGCAGCCGTAAGGCAGGGCACAGGCGAAATTCACGAACCCCGCGCGATCGAAAGATCACGCGGGGTTTTTCGTCGATCAGGGCTGACACCCAAAAATTCACGAGCGCGCGGCGGCGGCTCCCGGGTGGAGCACGCGACTCGCGTGCTGTTTCCGGTGACCCGCCGGGAACGCTGCGTGGCGCGTGGCATCATGCAAGGGTGTCAGGCATTTTTAGACGCAGAGGCGCAGAGGAGAACAGAGAGGCACGCAGAGGAGAAATTTTTTGCGTTCCTCTGCGTGACTCACACTCCTCCTCTGCGCCTCTGCGCCTCTGCGTTTCAAAAGAACGTCCAAATCTGAGCACTGCGCGGAACACACGTGCGTCGGGCGTCTGCGGCGAGTCGCCGCAGACCGCACGCGAGTCGCGTGCTCCACCCGAGACCATGCGCTCGCCCCCAGCGCGCATGGAGCAGGGGCTCCACGCCCCGTGTTCGAGCCTCGGGGCGAGGGCGCCCTGCTCCTTGTAAAAAATCCGCCGCGCGCTGCGTGCGACTGCGAGCATGGATTGCAGTCCACACCGAAACGCGCGCGGAGCGACGCGTTCCGCCACGCATCCGCGAGCCCTACCGGTTGAAAAGAAACGCCGGGGTGTTCACGAGCGCCCAGACGAGATCCTGTGAGCCGGTGAGGCGGCGGTTCACGTTCTGGATCTTGCTCTGCTCCACATCCGCGCGGAACTGCATGAGCTTCGCGTCGAGGCGGATCGGCTCCTCGGCCTTTGCGATCAGGCCGCGGTGCTCGATGATGCCGGGGTCGGACGGCGGCGGCATCTGGGTTGTTGCGAACGTGAGGCGGCGCTTCACCAGTTCCGGATCGTTCTCAGTCCAATATGCGGTGATGGCGGCCTTGTCCTCCTTGCTGCGCGATGCTGCGGGCTTTTTCAGCGCCTCGGTCACGACGAGCGGCAGGCCGATGTTCAGGGGCGAATCGCCGGTCGTGACGTAGATGCGGAAGCGCGCGATTGCGAATCCGCCGCTGCGCGGCTGGTTCAGATCAAAGCGCAGGCGCAGGCCGTTCTTCGTATCGCCGAGCGGCTTCGCGAGCGAGAACGCCGCGTAGTGCGGCACGCTAAACTGCGAAGCGATGGCCCAGCCGTTGTTCTGGTCGCCCCGCTTGTCGTCTATCGCCTTCGCGACATCGAAAGTCGGCTGGCTGAAGTCCGCGACCGCTCCGTTGAACTTCGCATCGTCGAGTTGCTTCATGCTCCCGAACGGCCCGGTCTTCAGGCCGATTTCACCGAGGACAAAATTTCCGTCCGGAGAATATCCCGGCCCGAATTTCGGCGCTGCGGCATCGGGCAGCACCTCGATCATCACGCCGGTGATCCCTGCGAGCTTCGTGTCGGCGACGACCGTGTAGTCCGTCGTCTTCGAAGGCGCGCCGCTTGCGCGGATCGTGCCGTCGGGCTGCTTCGTGAGTTCGACTTCGCCGGTCGCCTTGGGTTCGATGAGATCGAGCGGCACCCAGCCCGTGTAGGTCTTCGCGACCGGCACGGTCGCCTCGAAATTTGCCTGCGCCGCGGCGAGGTTTTTCTGCTCGTAGTCCTTCACTGCCGCAGTCGCGGCCAGGGCGGACTCCTTCCGCTTTTTCTCAGCCTCTGCGATCTTCGGCGCGGCTTCCTTCTCGTAGCGCGTGAGTTCCGTCTTCGCAGATGTAATTGCAGCGGCGCGTTCCGCTTCCTGCTTTGCCATGGTCGGGCTCAGATCCTTCTCCTTCGCGCCGAGCGCGGCGAGCAGATCCTTGTGCTCCTGCTCGATGCTGGCCCATGCCTCCAGCGTCCGCGCGATTTCCGCCTCGCCTGCGGGACGGCTGAGGACGCGGGCAAAAATTTCGTCAATCAGACGCCGGTCATCCGGCTGTGCCGCGACGAGCTTGGGCAGCGCATTGCTCGGGTCGCCGATCGCGTCGGCGATGGCCGGGCCGCTGAGCAGCGCCATCACGCTGCCGAGGCGGAGGTCGCTGCTGCGCTCGCATTCGCACGAACTCTCTCGCGCGGGGCGTCCCGCATTGGCGAGGAATCCGCTCGGCAGATCGGACTGCGAATCCGCGAGCATCCCGGCGCTTACGCCGCCGGGCAGTCGTGAACCCGCGCCGGTCACTTTCAACACGGAATCGTAGAGCACCTCGGCGGGGAGACGGCGTGCGAGCGAGTGCGAATAGTTCGTCTTGTCGTCGTCGTTCCATTTGTTCGTCGCGAGCGCGAGCTGGTAGGTGCGCGACTTGCAGATCGCGCGCAGCACATGGCGCACGTCGAAGCCGTGGCCGATGAATTCCTGCGTGAGATATTCGAGCAGCTCGGGGTTCGTCGCCGGATTGCCGGCGCGGATGTCGTCGAGCGGCTCGATGATGCCCGCGCCGAGCAGGTAGCCCCACTGGCGGTTCACATAGCTGGAGGCAAAATAGCGGTTGTCCGTGGAGGTGATCCACGCTGCGAGCTGTTCGCGGCGCGAGCCTGCGGCCTCGGCCTTCGCGGGGAAGGGGAACGTCGGCTCGGCGACCTTGTTCGTGCGCAGATGCACCATCTCGCCCTTTGGCTGATCCTTCACGATTTCAAAAAGCGCGCGTGGCTTTTCCACCGCGGTGCCGCCGATCTTCGCGGCGCCCGCGGCGGGATCGTCCGTCAGCGACACCTGCGAGAAAAATGCGCCGAGGTGATAATACTGATCCTGCGTCCAGCGCTCGAACGGATGATCGTGGCACTTGTTGCAGTTGAAGCGCGTCGCGAGGAAGAGATGCGTCGTGTTCTCCATCGTCTCCGCGGGATCACGCAGGATCTTCCAGTAGCTCGCGGCCGGGTTCTCCTTGTTCGATCCGGATGCGGTGATGATTTTCCGCACAAACTGATCGTAGGGCGTGTTGTCCGCGATCTCCTTGCGGATCCAGTCGCGGAAAAGCTGCACTCCCTGCGCGCCGAGGAATTTCGAATTCACCTGAAGCAGGTCGCACCACTTGTTCGTCGCGTGCTCGATGAAATCCGGCGAGCCGATGAGCCGGTCCACTACCTCGTCGCGCTTCGCACGCAGCGGCTTTTCATCGGCGAGGAATGCGCGCAGCTCCTCCGCGGTCGGCGGCGTGCCGGTGAGATCGAGATACACGCGGCGGAGAAAATCCGCGTCGTTGCACAGGCCGGACGGCTCGATTTTCATGCGCTGCCATTTTGCCGCGACGAGTTCGTCGATGCGGCCCCAAGTCTCCGGCTGCTTCCACACGAAGCCGCTGCGATCGCCCATCACCGTGAGCGTCGTCGCCGCGTAATTTCCCTCGTAGCGCGCGAGCACCGGCGCCTCGCCGCGGCGCAGCGTGTTGATGAGCCCGTTGCTGTCCGTCACCGTCGCGGCCACGTCGCCGTTGCCGCTGTCCACGAATGCCTCCGCCGTCACATCGCGCATCTTGCCGTCGGAAAAAGTCGCGACCACGCGGAACTGCTGCCGCGCGCCGGCCTCGGGCACGACGGGGTTTTTAGGGAAGACCTCGATGCCCTTCACGCGCGCCACATTCAGATCGAGTTTCGCGCCGTCGGCGACCCACGTGCGCAGGATCTCGTAGTATTTTTCGCCGAGCTTCGTGCGCTGGCCGCCCTCGTGGGGCACCCCGGCCGTCGCTTTCAGCAGCATGAGCGAGTCGTCCGGCGACGCGGAATTCAGCCGCCGTCCCGCGAGATCATCCTTCAGTGAACGCACATCGAAAATCGGATCGTAGCCGCGCAGCGAGAGCTTGAATCCATATTTGCCGTCCTTCGCGCCGTGGCAGGTGCCGGCGTTGCAGCCGAGCTTCGTCATCACGGGATTCACGTCGCCGATGAAATCCACGGCCACATTTTCCAGCACGGCCGAGACCTCGATCGCCGCCGATGCCTTCTGCCCGGAGATTTCCGCGTTCAGCGTCGCGGCCCCGCTTTTCCGCGCCTCGATGTGACCCGATTTCGAGACCTCCGCGCAATCGCTGCCGAGCTTCAGGGTCGCGAAGCGCGTGACATCCGCGACTTCGCCGGACTGGAGCTTTGCAAAGACGATCACCTGTGCCGCCGCGAATTTTCCATCGAGGACGACCTTCGCCGGCTCGATGGTGAGCGAGACAATCTTCTGCTTCGGCATCGTCTCCTCGGCGGGTTGCATCATCGGGGCGTCCGCAGCGGAAAGCGCTGCCGGCAGTGCGAGGGATGCGAAGAGGAAGATGGATGAGATTCTCATAGCGATAGAAGCGGCGAACGAGAAACCAGTGCGTGTCGGGACTCTTAGCCGTGAGATTACGTGCTTGCGGGACGGTGTGAGACGGGAAACCTAGCCTGAACTTATCTACCTGCGGAAGAAACTAAAACCACCGCTCGCTTCCCGGCAAATCTGTGCGAGGGTGGTGAAATGAAGACAACCTACGGATTTTCTCGCCGCGGCCCTGATCGGGTGGCGGAGGAGCTCGCCTCAGTGCTTTCAAAAAAGACGCCCATGGAGTTCAAGGCGCTCTTTGACGTCGTCCACATGAACCTCCGCGCAAGAAACGCGGCGTCCGGCGGCGAGGAAATGCTGCGCCTGCGGCTTTACGAGAAGCTCCAGAATTTCGTGCAGGCCGGCTTTGCAAAAAAGACCGGCAAGGAATATCGCGGCGTGCCGAAGGGCATCGAGACTTTCCTCGCGACGGCCGCGGATCTGAACGCAAAGTTCGCCGCCGGCACGCACAGCCGCCCGCCGCTCGCCATCGCGATTCCTCCGGTTGCAAAGCCGAAGGCGAAGCGTGCGACTGCGCGCCCGGTCTGATCCGAATCTGACGAACCCAAGACGGCGCGGCGAAAGCCGCGCCGTTTGCGTGTAATGCGGTCCCGCGGAGCCTGATTTTCTGCGCGGGACGGTGTTCCGTCCCGTGCCCATGCTCGCGCAGGCCATCTACCACTGGATCATCGTCGGATCGCTCCTGCTGATCCTCGCGAACATCCTCGCGAATCTCCGCGTGTTCGACGGTCTGCGCCCCGCGGAGCCGCCGGAAAATCCGCCGCACGTCTCCATCCTCGTGCCGGCGCGCAACGAGGAACGGAGCATCGAGGCGTGCGTGGGATCGCTGCTCCGGCAGGATTACCCAGACTGCGAAGTGATCGTGCTCGACGATCATTCCGACGATGCGACCGGCGCGATTGTGGAGCGGCTGTTTGCCGATGCGATCCAGGTGCGCCCAAATCTGAACGTGCGTCTCGTGCGGGGCCAGCCATTGCCGGACGGATGGACGGGGAAGAATTGGGCGTGCCATCAGCTCTCGCAGGCGGCGCGCGGGGAGTTTCTATTTTTCACCGATGCCGACACCGAGCACGCGCCGGGTACCGTGACCGCCGCGGTCGCATACGCGCAGAAGAATCGTGCGGGCCTCGTCTCCGCATGGCCGAGACTGCTCACGAACACGCCCGGCGAAAAGCTGATCGTGCCAGTCATCGTGCTCATCGGTCTCGCGTTTTGCCCGCTGTGGTTGCAGCAGTGGATTCAGCGCAAGCCGGAGCGTGCGAATAGACGCGATGTGCGTGACCTTGGCGTCGCAAACGGGCAGTTTATGTTTTTCTCGCGCCGCGCGTACGCACGCATCGGCGGGCACGGGGCCGTGCGCGCGCATGTGGTCGAGGATGTGACGCTCGGCCGTGAAATCGCCGCGCTCATGCCCGAGGGCGAGCGGCTCTTCAACTGCGAGGCGCTCGAATTTTCCACCGTGCGGATGTACCGCTCGTTTGCGGAAACATGGGCGGGCTTCACGAAAAACATGCGCGCAGTCTTCGACGATCGCGGGATGACTTTCTGCTCTTCGGCTGCTTTCAGGCCGCGTGTTTCTTCTGGCCGTTCATCGCAATCTTTCTCGTGCCGGCCCCCCTGCGCTGGGTGGTGGGATTGCAGATCGGGATCATCTTTTTCATCCGCTTCCTGCTCGCGGCGCGCTTCCGCACGAGCTGGTTCGGCGCGGTGCTGCATCCGCTCGGCGTGCTGCTGATGATGCTCATCGGCCTGAACAGTTGGCGTCACTCGCATGGCCGCGGCGTGGTGTGGAAGGGGCGCACTTACAAGCCGGAGATCTGATCCGGCGCGTGGGCGGCCCTTGCAATTCCCGAAGTTTCCACCCATCGTGCGTGCGATGCAGTTGACCTTGTTGAAATCCAAACTTCACCGCGCGACCGTCACTGGTGCGAGCGTGGACTACACCGGAAGCATGACGATCTCCGAGGATATCGCAGAGGCCGTCGGCCTGCTGCGCTACGAGCGCATCCTCGTGAGCAACATGGCGAACGGCGCGCGCTTCGAAACCTACGTGATCTACGGGCCGCGCGGCACCGGTGTCATCGAGCTGAACGGTGCCACCGCGCATCTCGGTGCAGTCGGCGACCGGCTCACGATCATGAATTTCGCACAGATGACCACGGAGGAAGCCGCGCATCACCGGCCGCGCGTGGCCATCCTCGACGAATCGAACAACATCGTGCGCTGCGAAGCGGGCGTGCTGTCGCGGTTCGAGGAAATGTTCGCCTGAGTTGCGTGGAGGGATGGCGGAACCGAGGATTTAAAAATGAGAGACTTTCTGCTCCATCCGTTCGCGCTCGGCTTTTACACGGGCACCCTGCTTTTCCTCGTCTGCTGCTACCACCTTTTCCGGCTCAAGCTCGAGCACAAGCGCTACCGCAAGATCCTCGGTGACAAGATGGAGATGGATGCAGCCGCGGTGTCGAAGCAGAAGGGCGAACTGGAGGCGCTGCGCAAGGATAACGAAAATCTGCGCGTGAAAGTGCAGGCGCTCACGATGCAACCGGAGCAGAAGCTATCCCGCGACCTTGAAGTTTTCGCGCGCGCCGAGAAAAAGATGACCATCGCCGCGCCGGGCTTTGCCGGCCCGTGGGAGCAGGCGAAGCAGGCCGCGCACCAGGAACTCGCGGAGGAGGAAACCGGAAAGGCCGCGCCGCGCACGCTGTTTCAGCGCTTTTTTGGCGGCGTGCCGTCCGAGCAGTCACGCACGCTGCCGCAGCCTGCGGATGATGCGGCGAAGCAGTCTGCGCCCGGAGGAACGTAGCAGCCCATCGGGAAACCGGTGCGGTGCGGGGCCACCCGGATCATCCAGCCTGCGCGCCGGGAACTGCGGACAGGATTGTCCGCGTTACGGTTGCCAGGGCTGCGTGCGCAGCGGGCGCTCCTCGTCGGCGTCAATGTAGTCGAACAACGTCCGGATGTCGTCGCGCGATGAAAGCCCGCTCTCGGCCTTGCGCTGCGTGAGCCGCTCGCTGGCATTGTCGTTCCAGCCGCGCTTGCGCAGGAATTCATTCCACGCAAATGCGTCGTCCTCGGTGAACTGGTGTCCGCGTGCGCCGCACCACGCGAGCGTGTCCTCGTCGGACGCGCCGTCCTTCACATGCGCCGCGATCTCAGCATACGGCACGCGGAGAAAGTGCGCGCACATCTTGTCGAGCATCCTGCCAAAATAGACGAGGCCGCCGACTTTGTCGTGAGGGCTGCGGATGCCGGGAACTTTCATGCGCCGTGGTGTAGTGGGCGCGCGCAGTCTGCGCACGGGAAAAAACGCGCGTGTCGTTTCAGCCGCGCGGCTGTGCGAGGCGGTTGATCTGCGCGGCGGCGTACGCGGCTCCGAAGCCGTTGTCTATGTTCACCACCGTCACGCCGCTGCCGCAGGAGTTCATCATGGTGAGCAGTGCGGCGATGCCGCCGTAGCTCGTGCCGTAGCCGATGCTCGTGGGCACGGCGATGATCGGCTTGCTCACGAGTCCCGCGACCGCGCTCGGCAGCGCGCCTTCCATGCCCGCGACGACGATCACGACATTCGCCGCTTCGATGCGATCGCGCACCGCGAGCAGACGGTGGATTCCCGCGACGCCGACATCCGTGATCCGCTCCACGCGGTTGCCGAAAATTTCCAGCGTCACCGCGGCCTCATCCGCCACAGGCATGTCGCTCGTCCCCGCGCACACGATTGCAATATGCCCTTCGAGTTTCGCGAGCGGCGTGCGCTCGATGGTGATGCAGCGCGCGCCCGCGTGCCAGCGCGCGTCGGGATGCTGCGCGGAAACCTCGCGCCACTGCTCCTCTGTCGCGCGGCTCACAAGCAGCACGGGATCCTTATCCAGAATCGCACGCGCAATCTCCACGACCTGCACGGGCGTCTTTCCCATGCCGAAGATCACCTCGGGAAAGCCGCAGCGCCGCCGCCGGTCCGTGTCCACGCGCGCAAAGCCGAGGTCGGTGAAGCCGCTGCCCGGGATCATGATTTCGGCAGCGTCGCCGCATCCTGCGTGAGCGGGATGCGCAGCGGGATCATCTGGCTCTTGAAGAAGCCCATCTTTGCAAAGAACGCCTGGCCTTCCTCGTTGATGCGATCGGTGAGCAGCGTGATGCGCAGGAATTCCTTTTTCTTCGCATACTCGATCGCATGCGCGAGGAGCTGCTTGCCGACACCGCGCCCGCGGTAGTCCACTCGCACGATCACATCTTCGAGCAGCACGACGAAGCCGCCCTCGGCGGTGCTGATCGTGAAAAGCAGATTCACCATGCCGACGATGGCGTCATTCCAGCGATAGACAAAAATGCGTCCGCGGTTCGGCTGTTCGAGGATGAGGCGAAGGCCGCGCTCCTGCTTCGCGCGGTCGGGCACGAAGTCACCCTCCTGCCCGAAAAGCTCGTAGAGAAGATCCACCATCTGCGGCAGGTCTTCCATCGTGGCTTGCTCGATGACAGCTTCGTTCATCTCGGACATGCGGTGCTCTTGGCAGAGGGAAATGCTGCGCGCAAGGCGGGAATGACGGATGACGAATGATGAAGGCTTGCGGTGCCGTGCGGTTGTTGTTCCAGCGTTTCGCTGCGCAGGGGAGTCTGCGCCATGCAACCTTTCCCGCGCTCCCGCCGTGATTTTCTTCAGATGTCCGGCTTCGCTTTCGCATCGCTCGCCACCACGTCATTCGGCGCAAATGCCCAGGCCGCGAAGCCGCGTATCCGCATCGGACAGATCGGCACCGCGCACGCGCATTCAGGAGGGAAAATGGACGCGATGCGTGCGTCTGCAGATTTCGAAGTGATCGGCGTGGTCGAGCCGGAGCAACGCAGAGGCGTGGCACTCGCGGAGAGCAAAACTTATGAGGCCGTGGCGGTGATGACTGGGGAACAACTCCCGAACGCCCCGGGCCTGCAAGCCGTTGCAGTCGAGACCGAGGTGAAGGATCTCGTTCCCACCGCCGCGCGCTGCATCGCAGCGGGCAAACACATTCACCTCGACAAGCCCGAAGGCGAATCGCTCCCAGCGCTGCGCGGCCTGCTCTGCGACGCCACGGCGCGCAGGCTCAATGTGCAGATGGGCTACATGCTGCGCTACAATCCCGCATTCGAACTGTGCCGGAATTTGATCCGCGAAGTCGCGCTCGGTGAAATTTTTCCCATCGAGGCCGCGATGGGGAAAATCCAGGGCGATGCGGAACGCCGCGCGCCGCTGAAGGACGGCTTCCCGGACAACCAGACGGACGTGCTCGAATATCCGTCGGCCATCGTCACCGTGCGCAGCGTGCTCGTGGAATGGGCCGGCGGCGCGCGGCGGCAGTTCGTCGTGTGTGGGACGAAGGGCACGATGGACATCCGCCCCATCGAGCATCCCGAAGCGCGCCTCACGCTCAGCGCCGCGCATGGGGAATACAAGGCGGGCAAGGAGACGCTGACGTTCCCGAAGGGCAGGGGGCGCTACGACGGCGACTTCGAGGATCTCGCAAAAGTGATCCGCGGCGAGAAGGCGCTGGAGTTTTCGACAGCCCACGATCTCGGCGTACACGAAACCATCCTGCGCGCGAGCGGGCTGCCGGTGGAGTAGGTGAAAAGGCCGGAGCGCCGTGCGCTGTGATACCCTTTAGCCAATCTCTCACTGTGGTTACTGGTGATGGTGCTGCACCCAAATGATAGCATTCTCGAAGCCAAGGCCGAATCGCTGACCGACCATATCGTAGTCGTAGCCATATCCATCGATCATACCTGCGGCGAGGTCGCGGATGCCTGCGGATGCCTGCCGAAACTGATTGATGGTCATGCGTGGAACAGCGTGAGGTGACTTCACCGCATCGAGAACGCGGAGGGCTGCCTCAATCGAACCAGCGCATCGCAAAAATGTGGTTCGGATGTGCTGCGGTATCGCAAAGGTGCCGCTGGCAATCCCGCTCGCATAGCGCGCTTTCCGATATTCCGGAAACACGCCGTAGAAATCAGTGCATGCCTTCGCGAGCACATTGATCGCTGGCTGGTAGCGAGGATCCAGTCCGACATCGCGGAAGGCGATGCTCAGCGACGGAGTTTTCAAAGTGACTCCAGCTTGGACCCGCTCGGGTTCTGAGATGCCGTTGAGCGCAGCGACAAATCCCGAAAATCTTTCGTGCCCGTATGCACCGGCGCCGACAGCCCGGAGATTGGAACCGCGTTCCATCACAGCGCTCAATTTGGCAGGCGGGGGAACGGCCTCGGTTGCGACAGATGGCAGTGATGCCGGTGCAAAGAAACAAAGCGTCGCAGTGAGCACGAGCAGGAACGCGCCGACTGATCCCACGAGCGACAAACCCTGAGTGCCGGGGGCAAACCCGCTGTCCCGATGCCGCAACCACGAACGGTGCCGGAGCCATCCGAAGAATACAGCCCATGCGATGGCACTGAGGAACAGGGCCGAGGCGAGGTGAGGCATGGTGCGGTTTGGTTCGCGTCGTTCAGTGAAGGCGCAAGGACATTTCAAACACACTACTTCGCGTTCTTCACTGCCTCGCGGATTCGCGCCTCGAAGGGTGCCGCTTTTTCCTCGGCTTCGGCGATGGGGAGGCCTTTGGCCATGCCGGGGCGGAGGTGACCGGCGGTGTTGAGATAGGAGTCGCAGAGCAGGCGGTTGCGCTTGTGGATGTCGTCGAAGAATGCGCGGCCTTGCGCGCTCTTCGCCCAGTCGCCGTCGAGCAGCTTGAAGAAGGCGGCGGATTTTTCCGGCGCGAGTGCGCCGAGGATCGCCTCGGCGATCACGCGGTGGCCGTCGTTGTTCGCGTGGACGCCGTCCTTCGCGTAGAAGAATCCGGCGGCGGTCTTGCGCTTCTCCGCGAGCGCGGCGGCCATCGCGCTGTGCGTGTCAATCACGCGCCAGCCTTCCGCGTTTCCCTGCTCGACGAGCCATGCGGAGTAGCGGTGGAGCACGCCGTCGTAGCCCTCGAAGAACTCGCCGTCCTTCACCACGTCGGCGGATTTCGTGCGCGCCTGGATCGGCAACGTGTCGAACACCGGGGGTGTGAGGTGGATGATTTTCGCGCCGGACTTTTCCACCTTCTCGCGCAGCTTGCGGATGCCGGCCTGATACGCGGCGAAGCGCTGGTCATCGAGCGGGAGGTAGATGCCGCAGTTCATGCCGTAGCACGCGAAGACGAGGTTGGGCTTCACCGTGGCGAGCAGGCGATCCAGACGCTCGTGCACGTCGGGGCGCGGAAATTTTCCGCCCGCGTGCCCGGCCTCGCTGAGCCCGCTCACGGTCTCGCTCGGCAGGCCGCAGTCAATCACTTCGATGTGGCGGTCGGGGAATTGCGTGAAGAGGAATGCATCGAACAATTCGGTGTAGTGGCCCGCGTAGGTGATGCTGTCGCCGAGGAAAAGGACGCGCTTCACGCCGGGGAGGAAGTTCTCCGCGAGGGTGGGGGAGACGAATGCGACGAGTGCGGTAAGGGCGAATGCGAGAGTGCGGAGGGATTTCATGCGAGAGGGGCGCGCATTCTGCGTTGCGCGATGCCCTGCGCAAGAGTGAAGCCGCGTGCTAAAGCCCGAGCCGCAGTTCCGCGAGCTGCGCGGTCCACTTGGCGAGGAAGACGAGGGAGGCGAGCAATGTCGCGAGCTGCTGCGGCTGACTGGTTTCGCTGCGCAGCGTGGCGATGCTTTGCTCCGTGCGGGCTTCGACATTTGCGGCGAGCGCATCGAGTCGCGCGCGCAGCGCGATGCGCTCGGGTTCCAGTAGCGCCTTCGCGAGCGGTGAGCCTGCTGTTAACAATTTAACACCGAACTTCTGCGCCGCCTGTCGGAACGCCGCGATGTCCATGAACAGGTCCGCCAGTTCCGCAGGCGTCTGTCCCGCGGATGCGAGCGCGTCTGGATGTCCCAGTTCGAGGAAATGCCGCAGGCAGCCCGCCGGTTCGCGCAGCGTCTGCCACGCGGCATTCAGCTCGGTGAATGCCGCGCTGTCGCCGCCTGCCGCATCGGGATGACGCTCGGCGCTGAGGCGGTGGAAGCGCGACTTCAATTCCTCCGCATCCACCCACGCCACACGCGGGAGGCCGAGCACCGCAAAGTGATCCACCATGCCGATCAAGCGGAGAAGCTCTCGCCGCACGAGCAGTGCGCCTCGGCGTTCGGGTTCGTCACCTTGAAGCCGCCCTTTTGCAAATCGTCCGAAAAATCCAGCACGCTCCCGCTTACGAATAGCGCGCTCTTCGGATCGATCACCACGCGCACTTCCTGCGAGGTCACGATGATGTCGCGGTTCGCCGGGCCGTCCACGAGGTCCATCTTGTATTGCAGCCCGGAGCAGCCGCCGCCGATCACCGCCACGCGCAGCGCGCCGTGTGCGCGGCCCTGCTTGGTGAGGAGCGAGCCGAGCTTGGCCCCGGCCTTCTCGGTGAGCTTGAGCAGTTTTTCATTGCCGATCTTTGTCTGGATCGGCGCGGCGGTCGTGGTCGTCATTGCGGGCAATGTAGTTTTCGAAATGCGCAGTGTCCATCGAAGGTCGTGTGCCGGCGTGGGAATTCCACCGTGGAGCCGGTGCGCAACGGCGATTGCCACAAACAAATTCACGCCCGCGCATGGCGATCTTTAGCCTAAATCCGGCGATGGGATGTCGCGCAAAGGCGCAAAGGCGCAAAGCAGAAGCAGATGCAGACAAGCAGGCATTCACCCACCGGGTGAGTGTGAAATAATGCGCATCTCTTTGCTTCTCTGCGCCTTTGCGCGACATCCGCTCCTCCCATCGCCGGATTTAGGTTTAGGGTGACACGCATGGTGCATCCGCTCTGTGCGCTCGACGCTGTGCGCTCGACGGCTATCACGGTCGGGCATGTTGCGATCCCTCCTGCATCTCGCCGTCATGACCTCCGCACTGTCCGCCGCCGAAGCGCTGAAGCTCACGCTGCGCTCGCAGCCGAAGCAGCCGGACGGCACATTTGCGCCGCTCGAAAAACCGGTGCAATGGGATGCGAAGAAGACGGCGCTCATCGTCTGCGACATGTGGGACGACCACTGGTGCAAGTCCGCCGCGCGCCGCATGACCGAGATGGCCCGGCCGATGAACGACATGCTGAAGATCGCGCGTGCGAAGGGCGTCCGTTCGCGATCCGGCAGCAGGCGTATCTCGGCAGGAACGTCGTGCTCATGCGCGACATGACCGACACGATGTACAACCCCGAGCGCCCGCCCGGCGTGGGTCACTTCACCGGGACCGATCTCATGGTCGGCCACGTCGAGAAACTCTGGTGCCCGAGCTTCAGCAGCACGGAAATCACCGGTCGCACGCTGTTCTTATTCGCCGAGGACAGGCGCGCGAAATGAAGCGCGTCTGCGTCTATTGCGGATCGTCGCCGGGCGCGGATCCGATCCACCGTGAGGCCGCGGAAAGTCTCGGCGAGCTGCTCGCTGTTCGCGGCATCGGGCTCGTGTACGGCGGTGGGAATATCGGACTCATGGGCGCGGTCGCGGATGCGGCGTTGCGTGGGGGAGGCGAGGTGATCGGCGTCATTCCATCTGCGCTCATGGACAAGGAACTCGGGCACGCGGGCGTGACGAAACTCCACGTCGTCGCCTCGATGCACGAGCGCAAGCAGCTCATGGCCGATCTGAGCGACGGCTTCATCACGCTTTCCGGCGGCATCGGCACGCTGGAGGAATTGTTCGAGACCTTCACATGGCTCCAGCTCGGCTTCCACGACAAGCCGGTCGGCCTGCTGAATGTCGCGGGCTTCTACGATCACCTGCTCACATTTTTGCGGCACGCGACGGCGGAAAAATTCATGCGCGACGCGCATCTCGAATCGCTGCTCGTGGAGACCGATGCGGATGCGCTGCTTGCGCGCATGGCGCATTTTCATGCGCCTTCGCTGGCGAAATGGGAGGCGCATCCGCCATCGGCGGACGAGCGGTAGGCGAGGGGACGGGCTGCGCTACGCGAGCGCGGCGCGGCAGAACTGGATCGCGCGCGCGAGTTCCTTCATCCGGTCCGAGTCGGCAGGGACTTTGTACTCGAATTCGATCGTCGCCTGGATGTTCCACTTGTTGTCGCGGATCAGGCGGAGCACTTCCGCGATTGGCGTGTCGCCTTCGCCGAAGGGCGTGTTCCCGCCGTTATGCACCTTGCGATCCTTGATGTGAACATGCGTCACGCGGTCGTGATGCTTTGTGATGAACGGCACCGGCGAGCCGTGATCGCCCGCGATGAAGTGCCCGATGTCCACATTCGCGCCGTTGAATTTTGCGAGTGCGAATGCGGCCTCCCACTCCTTCGGTCCGGTCGTCGCATGGCCGTGATAGCCGACCATGAACTGATGCTTGTCCGCGAACTGCCCGACGCGTTTCAGCTCTGCTTCCATGTGCGAAATCTCCGTCGAGATCGCGCGGCCGCCGAGCGTCTTTGCGAGTGTGAACGCGTAGTCCAGCTCCTCGTCGGACATCTTGAAAAGGCCGTCCACTTTCACGATTTCGATCAGCACGCCCGCGTCATTCCACTTCTTGCGGAATTCCTTCGCGCGATCCATCGGCGCGGACTTGCGCCAGTCGCTGATTTTCTCCTTGGGCGCACCGAGGAATGCCTCGACCGGCTGCGTCCGCAATTCCACGCCGCTCAATCCGAGCTGCACGCAATTCTTGAGGATTTCATCCTCGGCCATCGTTTTGCCGCCGAAGCTGTACGGCACGTTCAGTCCGAGCTGCACGCCGGCGACTTTCGAGTTGGGCTTTGCATCCGCGGCGCCGAGGCGCGAGGGGATGGTCAGGAAGCCGGCTGCGGGGAGCGTGGCGAGCGCGAGTTGCACGAATTCACGGCGGGATTTGGAGGACATGATGGGGATCGGGGTTTGGAGTTCGCCGGATGCTCATTCGCCCGCCCGCGGGAGGAAAGCGCAATTCTTCAGGCGCACGCCTTTGCGTCCATGCCGAGCAGGTCGCGCAATGTCGGGACGAGCGATCGGATGCCGAGAGGCTTCTCGAGTGCGGCGTCCACGCGGCGCACCTTCTCCGACAAATCGTTGCCCGACAGGCTGCCCGAGTGCAGGATCACTTTGCCCCGAAATCCCGCCGCGCGCGCGCGGTCAATGAGTTCGCACCCGCACATCTGCGGCATGTCGTGGTCGGTCACGAGCGCGTCGAAGAGCGCAGGCCCGGCGGCCAGCCTCGCGAGCGCAGCCGTGCTTTCGGTCAGGGCCTCGACGCTGAAGCCGTTGCGCGCAAGCAGCGACGCGAGCAGTTGCGCGATTTCCGGATCATCGTCCACGACCAGCACGCGCGCAGCGGATGGCTTGGCCGGCAGAGGCGAACGGGAGCGGATTCCGGATTGGAGGATGAATGGGTTGTGCATGGCGTTCGATGGGTGATGCGAATACTTGAGCACCTCATCGTTAAGCCCATGTGTCGCACTGCGGGCCTTTTTGTAACGGGAGTGTAAAATCGTGGGAAAACGGCTTGCCGGCGGGATTCGCGCGGCGGCGGACGAGGGACGATCCTCCGGCATCGCTGCGTCTCGGGTTTGTCAGTTGCATCAGGGTTGCCAGGCCATCACCGGACATTCCGAGATCAGCGATTGAGCCCGTTCCAGCGACGAAGTCTTGAGCCCGTTGGCCACGGCTTGCCCGGTCTGGGTTTCCAGTTCGAGCAGGGCGGTTTCCAAGTCCCTTCCCAAGGCGCTCCATGTCCGCCCGTCGCGATGGGCTGTCGCACGCCAGAGCGGATTCGAGGCCTCATAGGACATGCGCTCGTAACATACGGTGAAGCCCGCATCTTTCAGCTTCGCCGGGATGGTCATCCAGCCATTCATGGCTGCACCCTCCGTTTCGCAGCGGCGCGATCCTCGGCGAGACACTGGTTCATGGCCTCGCGGGCGCTGCTGCTCCTTGCGAATTTCCGGTAAGCCGCCCACACGATGGCGTCGGTCGGGCTTTGCGTCTGGCTGCGCGGTCGGACCGCTTTTGGTTTCGGTCCGGCGGGCTGGGGGTTTTCGTGAAACATGGAGGGGTCGCTTTCCACTTGGGTCGTTGGTTGAAAAAAGGAATCACTCATTGATGCCCCACCAGCGGATGCAATCGGTCGTTTGGTACCGCTCGGCTTCCCGGATGGAATGCACATGGTCGTGGCCGTCGCTGTCCGCGTCTGGTTGCTCCTGTTCCATCGAATGCTCCGCGATATCCCGGATGCACATGAAGGGCGCATTTGTCCGTCCCGCGATCCCCTGCAGTTTCGTGCAGAGCGGCGCGGCCAGTCCGTCCGCCTCCAGACGTTCGTCGTGCAATGCCATGAGCACCGGCTTTTCATAGGGGTTCGCAGCCATGAGTATGCTCACCCACGATGCGACGTGCTCGGGCAGCTCATACTTGCCGTGGCTCGCGACCACGATCACGCTGGCATGGCTCGCGTCGTTCAGAATCACGGAGTTCAGTTCCGGCTGCCCGAGCATCTGGAAGCTCCACGAGGTCGAGAGCACATGCCGCCCATTCGAGAAGGTCCGCATGATGTTTTCGTGATTCTTCACGGCGCGGATGGCGTCGTCGAAGTCCTCGTAAAAGGTCACGATCTTGCAGAAGCGTGCCGATTGATCAGGCTGGGTTCGCTGTTCCTGTGCGTTGCGATTCTCCGGTTGCAGTGTCTGAGGACTGGTTTTCATGGTGCGAGACGTTAGCAGTCGGGGTGTTGCGGAAAATGGGCGCAACAGGCCAGTCGCTCTCAGACTTTTTCGTATGCGGTGTAGGGCCAATGCCCGAGGGGCTGCGCTGCCTGCGAACGCAGAAGCGGTCATGCGTTCCGTGCGCTCCGGATCGATCCTACGAGTCACCGGCCAGCCAGCGCGTCGCGTAGTGCGCGACCGCGACGGAATCTTCCAGGCCCAGCTTTTCGCGGATGTGCGTCTTGTGGGAGCTCACGGTCTTGATGCTCAGGTGCAGGTCTCTCGCGATCTGGTGGCCGTTCTTTCCCTCGCCGACGAGTCGCAGCACTTCGAACTCGCGATCCGTGAGCTTGCTGATGGGCGAATCCTTGCCGTGCGTGTTCGGGCGGGCCACGTGTTCAAGGATGGCGGTGGCTATTTTTTCGCTCACATGCACCTGTCCGCTGAGCACCTTCGCGATGGCCTGCAGGATTTTGTCCGGGCCTTCCTGCTTCATCACGTAGCCGCGCCCGCCTGCGCGCAGGACGCGCTCGGCATACAGCGTCTCGTCGTGCATCGAGAGCACGAGCACCGGGAGGTCCGGCTGGAATGAGTGGAGATCCTTCAGCAATTCGAGCCCGCTTTTTCCGGGCAGGCCGATGTCGGTGAGCAGCAGGTCGGGCTTCGCGCGCGGGATTTCGCCGAATGCCTTTGCGGCGGTATCCGCCTCGCCGCACACGGTGAGGTGCGGCTGCTGGCGGATGACTGCGGCGAGGCCTTCGCGGAAGATGGGGTGGTCATCCACGATGAAAATTTTGGACTGCTTCACGACGGAGGAATTTGCGGACGGCTTGGCGGGCTTCTTCTTCGCGGTATTTTTCGTGCTCATGTCAGTGGTTCTCGGGTTCGGGTTGGGAAGGGAACGGAATCTTGCACGTGACGGTGGTCCCACCTTCGGCGCGTGGGCGGAATTCCAGCGATCCGCCCATCGCCTCGGCACGGTATCTCATCGTGCGGATGCCCATGCCGTCGTGCTTGCCGGTGGTCTCCTTCATGCCGCAGCCGTCGTCGTTCACGGAGAGCAGCAATTCCCCGGCGGACGACGAGAGCAGGATGGTGATGTGCTTCGCGTGCCCGTGCCTTGCGGCGTTCGTCACCGCGTCCTGCGCGATCCGGTAAAGGTGCGTGGCGGTGGACGAATCTTGCACAAGCACGGGGCTCCGGCGCACCAGCCGGCAGTGGAGCTTGAACAGCTCGGAGCTTCGCGACGCGAGTTCCCTGAGCGCCGCCATCAGTCCTCCGGATTCCGGTGCTACGGGTTGCAGCCCGCGGGCGAGGCTCCGCGTGAGTGTCAGCGCCTTGTCGAGCTGTGCGGCGATGTTTGCGACGCTTTCCGCCTGCGCGGAGGACACGGGGCGGAGGGATTTCGCCAGCGTGGAGCTGAGGAACCAGAGCCCGGCGAGCTGCTGGCCGAGATCGTCGTGCAGATCCTGGCCGATGTTCCGCCGCTCGATCTCGCTGATCGCGAGGACCTCCTTCTCTAGCCGCTTGCGCTCCTCGATCGCCTGCCCGAGCGACTCGACGGCTTTCTGCAGTGCCGCGGTGCGCGCGACGACCCGCTCCTCCAGTTCGGCATTCAGCGTGCGAATCGCGTTCTCGGCCTTCTTCCGTTCGGTGATGTCGCGAATGACGCTGCACACCAGCATTCCCTCCGCCGTCGGAAGGGGGCTGAGGCCGATCTCGGCGGGGAACTCGCTGCCGTCCTTGCGCCGCGCGGGAAATGAAGCGCCTCCACCCATGGGCCGGTTCGTCGGTTCGTCGGAGTACTGCCCGTGCCTTGCCGCATCGGCGCGCCGGAAGGTCGCGGGCATCAGCATCTCCACATTGCTGCCCACGAGTTCCCGCCGCGTGTAGCCAAACAACTTCTCGGTCTGCCTGTTCACCATTTGGATCCTTCCCACGCGATCCGTAATCACCAGCGCGTCCGGGGCGGATTCCATCACGCCGCGGAACTTATCCTCCGCCAGTTTGACCGCGGTGATGTTCACGTGTGCGATGACCGCCATGCGCACACCCGGACCGGCAACCGGTGTCACGTAGCCGGTGAACCATCGTTGCACGCTGGGCGAATGGCATGCGTAATCCATCGTGAACACCTGTTTCCGCCCGCTCAGCACGGCACGGATTCCGGATGCGAAGTGTCTTGCCTCATTGCCTTCAAGGCCATGGATCTTGGCGCAGACCGTCAGGTAATTCACCCCGCGACCGACCGCCTCGGTGTGGCCTTCGTTCTCAATGTAAAAATTTCGCCATGCGCTGTTGATGTCCACGATCGTCCCGGATTCATCAATCAAGGCGATATGCGCAGGAATGGCCTCCAGCGTGGCGCGCGTAAGCCGCTGCGACTCGCGCAGCGCCGTCTCCATTTTCTTGCGTTCGGTGATGTCGGGATTCGTCCCGATGATCTTCAGAGGCGTGCCACCGGCATCGCGGGTGATCCGCCCGCGCAACTCAAACCACCTCTCGTCTCCATTCGAGAGAAAGCGGTAATTCTCCGTCACGTCCGTCCGATTCGACTCCATCCACTCCTGGAACACCTGCTGCAGCCGTGGCTGATCCTCCGGATGGATCCGGGCGAACCACGGCTCAAGATTGCCAGGCCTGTCCTCCAGCTTGATCCCCATCAGCGCCTCCAGCTCCGGCGTCCACACGGCCTTGTTCGTCACCAGATCCCACTCAAAGACGCCCATGCGCGCAGCTTCCTGCGCGAGTGAAAGCAGCTCGACCTTTCTCTGCAGTCTCTCCGCGCTCGCCTTTCGTTCGGTGATGTCCCGGATGATCGCCGTTAACGCGATGACGCGGCTGCTTTCCAGAATCGGGAAAATCGAGACTTCCACATCCACCAAGGTCCCGTCCTTCCGCTGGCGGATCGTTTCAAACGGGGGAATCGGAAAGCCGCTCGACGCCTGTATCAGGATCTGGACGAGTTCACCTTTGCGATCCTTCGGCGCCAGGATGGACACATGCTTGCCGAGAATCTCGTCCTTGCGGTAGCCGAAGATCGCTTCCGCGGCTGGATTCCATGAGCGGAACAGTCCCGCCTCCGTGAAGGTGACGATCGCATCGTGGGCAGACTCCACGATGGATGCGAGATGGGCGGCGCTCGCACTTACCGCGTGAAGCTCTGTCTCGTCCGAGATTGCGCTGAGGAACAACGTCGAGTGGCCCTCGGCATCATGGTGCCGGCCCGTGACCATGCGGACGTGCCGGGGCGTCCCATCCGGGGTGACCAGCCGGAGTTCGGCGGCGACCTGCGAATCGGCACGGGCACGGCGAAGCTCCCAGAGGTGCTTCAGGAATTTTTGCCGATCCTCCTGCTCGACGAAAACGAGGAATGGCTTGCCGATCACGGAATGCCTCGTGGCGCCGAGCAGTCGCTCCGCTTCCAAGTTGATGGCGCGGATGCAGCCTTGGCGATCCAAGGTCAGGTAGCCCACCGGTGCCTGCTCATGCAGCTCGGAGAAACGCTGGTGGGAAATCTCAAGTGCGGCGTGGGCTTTGCCGAGTTCCTCGTTCTGGATTTCCAGCAGATCCCGCTGCTGCTCCATCTCCGCGAGCAACGCGGAAGGCAGCGCGGCGGCGGCTTTTCGAGTGCCAGGCTTTCCCTTGCGCGCGACAGGCGCGGCTTTCGTTTTTCTTCGCTTGCTCGCACGGACGCTGCGTGCGGGTTTCTCTTGGGGCGTGCGTTTCATCACCGGTTCAGCTCTTGAGCGCCAAAGGTGCGCCACATGCCAGCCCAGGGCACCCGTGGCAATCGGATGAAAACCACAAAGGAGGCGTGCTTCTGGGGAGCGCGGGCGCCCCGCCTGCGGTGCCGCGCGCCCCCGCGCGGCACATCGGGCGCCCGTTTGTGAATGCATCGCCTTGGGTGCCCGGGTGTGTTCCGCGAGGCGCGGAACACCGCGCGCGGGGCGCACGCGCTCCCCGATGCACGCCGTCCCGAATTTCTGCCCGTCACTTTCCGGCAAGTTCCATTTTCACGCCGCGCACTCTTGACGCGATTGATCGCCGGCTTGTCAGCGGGCCTTTGGCCCTCGATCGCCGCGTTCGGTTTCATCTCACATCCTCAATGGCAGCGTTGATTTTCATCTCACATCACTTGCGCCCGGCCGCGTCCAGCATCGCGAGCAGGATCCAGTCGTCTCCGTCCTTCCGCGTCGCGAGGCGGCGGGCATTCAGCCGCAGCGTTTTTTTGCCGACGCCGGGGAACTTCGCCTCGAACGGAAAATTCTCCAGCGTCGTCCGCGCGGGCAGGATTTTTTCCAGCAGCTCGCGCAGTTCGGGAAGGTTCCACTGGCCGCTGCCCATCTCGTAAATCAACCGGCCCTCGGTCTCCGCGGCTTTCACCTGGAAGAGTTCGTAGAAACTCCGGTTGGCCATCTTCACGTGCAATTTTCCATCCAGCACCAGCAGCGGCTCGCGCACGGTGGCCACGATCGCATCGGAAAGGACACGCGTGCGCTCCGATTCGGCGAGGCTGCGCTTCAGCGGATCGATGTCCTGCATGGTGAAGATCACACCGTTGATGCGGCTGTCCGACGTGCGGTAGGGCCGGACTCGCAGCGCGTACCAGCGTCCTTCGCGATCCTGGATTTCCCGATCCTCCGGCGCGAGCGTATCCACAACGCAGACGATCGCCGCGTACAGCTCCGGCAGGCCGAGGCTGAGCTTCAGGTCCGTGACGGTGCGGCCGATGTCCGCCGGGATGAGGCCGAGCACCGTCTGCGCCTTCGGCGTGAAGCGGCGGATGCGAAGCTCCTTGTCGAGCATGACGATCGAGAAATCCACGCTGTTGAAAAGGTTCAGCAAGTCGTCGCTCACGTCCTGAAGTTCGACGTTCCGGTGCTGAAGTTCCTCGTTCAGCGTCGTGAGTTCCTCATTCGTGGACTGGAGTTCCTCCTTCGCAGTTTCGAGCTCCTCGTTGGTGCTCTGCAGTTCCTCATTGCCGGAGAGCGCCTCCTCGTTCGCCGCGCGCAGCTCCTCGTGGGAGGCCTCGTGCTCCTCCATGAGCGTGTGCAGCGATTGCTTCGTGGCCGACAGTTCCTCGCGCAATTGCGCCAGCTCCCGCTGCGCCACGGTGCGATGCCCGGCCTTCCCCTTCGGCGCCGGGGCGATGGCTGCGGAGGATTTCTCCTCGAAGAGCACCAGGAAGAAACGCTCTTCCGACGGCGGCACCTGGAACGGGAGCACGCGGACATTCAGGGAAAGGACGCGCCCGTTCTCGCGCATCTGCACGCCTTCGCGGCTGGCGCTCCGGTTCTGCTTCGCCGCCCTCGCGATGAGCGGGCGCAATTCCATGGCGAGACCCTGCCGCGCCATCTGCAGGAGGTTGAGGCTGGCGGCACCGGGACCGTGCATGAGGAAGGGCTCCGTGCGGCCTCGGAACTGGAGGATGTCCATGCGTGAATTCACGACGACACCGCCCGGCGCAAACTCGCTCAGCACGAGCGCATCGGCCTGCTTGCGGACCTCGCCCAGCACATTCTCCGAGCTGCGGCCGATGATTGCCGGTGATCGCATTTCCCTGCTCCCGACAGCCGCCGCGAAGGGTTCCATCCGCGTGGCGAGTCGCTCGGACACGGCGCGCTTCGCGTAGATCCGCTGCTTCGCGTCCACCAGCTCAAACAGATCGGCAAAGCCGCCCACGGACTCCGCGGTGCCGAGCAGGAGAAAGCCGTGCGGATTCAGCGCGTAGTGGAAAATCGGGATCACCTTCTTCTGCATCGGCGCGCCGAAATAGATCAGCACGTTGCGGCAACTGATGAGGTCCACCTTCGAGAAAGGCGGATCGGTGACGACATTCTGCCGCGCGAGGACACAGACATCCCGGATGGCCTTGCTGATGCGGTAGCCGCCGTCCGTCCTCGTGAAAAAGCGCCGCAGCCGCTCGGGCGTGATGTCGGCCTTGATGCTCTCGGGATAGATCGCGTTGCGCGCGCGGTTGAGCACCGTCTCATTCACATCCGTCCCGAACAACTGGATCGGGCATTTCTTCCCCGCCTTGTCCATGAACTCCACCAGCGCCATCGCGAGCGAGAAAACCTCCTCCCCGCTCGAGCATCCCGGCACCCACACGCGGACGGCTTCCTCCGCGGATTTGTGCTTCACGATGCGCGGGAAGATTTTCTTTTTCAGCGTCTCGAACATCTTCGGATCGCGGAAGAAGCCCGTGACGGAAATCAGGATGTCCTGAAAGAGCGCATCGAGTTCACCGGGGCTCTCACGCAGGCGCGCGATGTAGCTCGCGAGGCTGTCCATCTTCAGCAGCACCATGCGCCGGTTGATGCGCCGGCTCAGCGTGTTCGGCTTGTAGTTGGAAAAATCAATCCCCGCATGAACCCGGAGCAGCGCGAAGATGTGTTTAAACTCGCTGCCGTCCGCCGGCACGGGTTCCGCCGCATCCGCCGCGCGCACGAGCAGCCTGCGCGGATGACTCGCGATGCGGAGCAGTTCCGCCGCGATCCCCTCGGGCGGAAGGATGAAGTCAGCCGCGCCGCTCGCGCTCGCCGGCATGCCCGTGTGCTTCGCGGATTTTTCCGTCTGCGCAAAAGTGATCCCGTCCGCCCCCTTGATCGCCTCGAGCCCCAGCGAGCCGTCGTCCCCCGTCCCGGAGAGAATGATGCCGACCGCGCGTTCCTTCTGATCCTCCGCCAACGCGCGGAAGAAAAAATTCACCGGCGCATGAGGCTCCGCTGCCGTCGCCCGCGGCAGCAGCTTCAGGATTCCCTTGGCGATTCCCATCACCTTGTTCGGAGGGATCACATACACATGCCCCCGCTCCACGCGCATCCCGTTCTTCGCCTCGGCGACGCTCATCTTCGTGATCCGCGACAGCAGGCTCACCAGCGCACTCGGCTGGCCGGGAGCGAGGTGCTGCACGAGCACGATCGCCATCCGCGCATCGCCGGGCAGGGTGCGGAGCAGTTGCGTCACCGCCTCCAGCCCACCCGCTGACGCTCCCACGCCGACGATGGGGAATGATGAGGACGCCTCTGCCGCAACGGTCTGCTTGGCCTTTCTCGTGGGGGTGGCGCGCTGCGATTTTTTCATAGCCATGAGGCCGCCATCGTATTCCGCAGATCGAGAAAGGCAAGCGAGCGGCAGACGCCACATCCGCGAGGCATCACGGCATGGACAAAGAAGAACGGTGCGTGGAAAGCTTCCAGCCTGTCAGATGCCGATCCAGCCATATTCTGACTCGGAGTGAGTATCATTTATGCGAGGCTAGGCGCGAGGTCGCTGGCGTGAATAGGCGCGGCTTCCATTTCCGGGGCATCCATTTGCTGATTCCGGCTGAAAGTTTTTCCTAGTGTCGCAACGCCGAGCGAGTGAGGCGGGTAGGGGAGCCGTTCGGCATTCCGCCGTTAGGGATGCGTCGCTTCCAGTTGCGCTTCCGCCTCCAGCCAGTCGTCCATGTCATGGCCCTCGGCGCGTCCCCGCTGTTCCCAGATGAGATAGGCGAACGTCGCCACTTCATCATGCGGGGGCTTGCTGCCATTCGATCCGTTGGTCAGGAGTTTGGTATCCGTGGGTTTCTGGTCTGTCTTCTTCGTTTTCATGGGCGGATTTGGTTTCGGTCGGTTCGGAAAAAAGCAGCGCCGTGCCGGCTTCGATCAGGCGGCGAGCGGAAGGACGAGTTTTTCACGGTAGAGCGTCGGGGATTCGCCAACCAGCTTGCGGAAAACACGGTTGAAGTGGGTGAGCGACTGGAAGCCGGATTTGAAAGCAATTTCGCTGATGCGCAGGCGGGGATTCAGCAGCAACTCAGTGGCCTTCCCGATGCGGAGCCGGGAGACATGTTCGGTGAAGGTCGTTCCGGTGTGTCGCCTAAAGAGCTTGCAGATGGTGAAGGTGCTCACGCAGGCGGCTTTTGCGACATTGGCGAGGGTGATGTCCTCGTGGAGATGCTGGCGGATGTATTCCTTCGCGCGGACGACAGCGAGGGGCTCGATATTAGCTTGGCGGACGGCAATCTGGTTGGCCTTCATGACGAGGTGCTCCGCGAAGATCCGGAGCAGGCGGGTGGCCGAGAGTAACTGATTGTGCGGCATGACGCGCGTGGCCATGTACGCTTCGCGCACCTTGCTTGGGTCGAGATTGAGCCCCATGCGTCTCATGGTCGCGGCAGCCTTGCGGAATTGCGCAGCGTCCGGCTGCTGTGTGAACACTTGCCCAGTCCTGAGAAAGCCGATGGTATTCTGCCCGAACTTCAGCGGGACTGCGGCCTCGGTGAGGCCGAAGTGGCATTTGGCGGTCACCACTCGGTCGGTGGCCGCGGATGCGATCTTCTCCTGCATTCGGAGGCAGCCGGCGCAAGTGGGGTTTCGCGTGCCCATCAGCGCGCAAAAGGAATTCTCCCGTGCTTTTCCCCGGAATGGCGGCTCCCAGGTTTCGCTGCCGCACAGCGCGATCGGGAGGCCGGTGGCGTCGCTGTAGGCGCGCTCGTAGTCGCGATAGATTTCGGACCTCCTGAGTGCATCCAGCAGCGTGGTGTCGTTGTTCATGGAATTGTTGAATCGCTCGGATGGTATGCGGCGGCAGTCCGCCTGCCTATTGGGAGCGGTGCTGATGAGCGGATGGGCAAGTTCCTATGTGCACTCAGATTTTTTCCTATGCGGCCATGCCAAACGGTGAGGGTCTTTCGGTGATCCACCTACACCGCGCCGCTGCGCTTGCGGCATGTTGAGCAGGCAAGATTTGCAGCGGGGGAGCGCAGGGCTCCGACGTATCGGGACGTATCAACTCACCTTGATCCCGTATTGATTTGGTCTGACCTCTGTGTGTCGTCGGCTTGTTCCGGGGAGAAACGGATGGCCCGGCGAGGAGGGGGCAGTCCTTTGCCCAAGGAAGGGCGTTCTTCCCTGCACAATCCTCCGTGTCATCTGTGACAACCGTTTCCCGCCGTGGGCGCTCAGAACGGGGATCGGCGTCGGGGAGTGAGGGGGTCTGGTGACTCGAGGTTGCGTGAAGGATCGGGGAAAACTTTCTCCACTCAAGTGCGGAGCGCGGTCAAAGCGTATTTCCGCCCAATCGGCAGGCGGTGTGACCAGCGGTCGCTCCCGGCGGGCCGGCAGGCGCGCGATTGGAAGCCGCGGTAAACGCCAGCACGGCACGCATCTTCTGCGTTCCAACTGAGGTTCTTGCAGGCACCCATTTCATCGTCCAGTCGGGAACCTGGAATCAATCCACGTAGAGAAACTCGCTCGACATCAGGAGGACGTGGCAGAGATCGACCAGTGCCGCTTGCTGCCGGGTGATCGGCTCTTGCGCGGGAGGGCGGATGTCGAGCCGGTGCGGGCCTGAATCACGGAAGACGCCGGGATCGGATTCGAAGCGCCAGTAGCCGACGGTCTTCGGATGGGATTCATTTCCGGAGAAATAGAGCAGTTCGTTTTCCGGCAGGCAGCCGTCGGTTAAGCGAATCTCGTCGATGAGACCGTCGAATCCGGCGCCGCGACGGGGTGCGGACGCGGCGATCGTGAGCGGAGCGGAATTCGCGATGCCGGCGCGGATCGAAATGGGCACACGGTGGCATCTTTGTTCCTTCGAATTGTTCGGGAGATCCTCCACGTAGAAAGTCACCGCAGCATCTCCGGCATCCCCGAGCTTCACGGATGCCGCCACATGGTAGGCCTTCTCCACATCGATGCGCAGGTTTGAGTAATACGTCTGCTCGGTAAAACGACCGCCGGAATCCCGCCCGCCGATCCTCAGGGCGAGCAGGCCCGCATCGGTGTCGACGGCCGGTTGAAAAATGGACAATTCCCAACCTGGGTGATCGCGGTTGCCATCCCATTTGCCGACGATCGGCACATGCGACGGCTCGCGCCTGCCGCCAAACGAGCGCAGCAGCAGGTAGGATTCGATCGTAAAATCGCCGTGCGGCATCGCCGAAGAATGCGGAACTTCGATGCGACGATGACTGTCTTCGGGTGAAAAATCCGCGGCCCATCCGTCGCGCGACGGCATGCGGCTGCGGAGGAATGCCGTCGCGGCGGAGCCGAATTCCGCGGGGTCGATGCGTGGCTGCTGGCGGCGGAGAAAGTCCTCCGCCGCGGCAATCTCCCCGACGCCGGGCGCGCGGCCGAAAGCGATCCAAAAGGCGCGGGTGATCCTGGCGGAGTCCGTCCCCTGCGGATCGAGACGCCGCGCAAATTTTTTCGCAGCCTCGATCATCGCCTGGCTGTTCAGCAGGTGCAGCGACTGGGCCGGCGTAGTGGTGGTGGCGCGCGAGCACACGCTCGCAACCGGCTGCGGTGCGTCGAATGCATCGAGCAGGGCATCGCGGGTATTGCGAATCACCTTCGTATAGATCGTCCGGCGCGGGACGGCGGAATTGACGGACGGGCCGCCGGATTCCAGCCGCAGTTCACCGCTGGCCGCCAGGATCGCATCGCGGACCTGGTCGGCGTCGAGGCGGCGAATGGGGGCACGGGAAAGCAGACGGTTCTCGGGATCGGATTCATTGCCTGCACGAGTCCCGGTGCTGCTCTGCCGGTACGTCGCGCTTGTGAGAATCAGGCGGTGCAGTGCCTTGATGCTCAGGCCGTCGCGCACAAAACGTGCGGCGAGCCAATCGAGCAATTCCGGGTGACTCGGCAGACCGCTCTCACGGCCAAAATCGCTCGTATGCTCGGCGAGGCCGCGGCCGAAATGCTGCTGCCAGACGCGGTTGACGATGATGCGCGCCGTGAGCGGATTCTCCGGCCGGCTGAGCCAGGTGGCAAGCGCGGCCCGGCGACCCGTGGATTGCGGAGCGCCTCGCGGAGTCCGTATCTCTGGTGGAGCGGAGTCGATGACAGCCGGGAAACCCGGTTCGACAGCCTGGTTCTTTTTCCCGGGGATGCAGAGCCGCGGAGCATCCGGCCCGGCATCGGCGGCGGCGAATGCCATCGGCGGCGCAGGAGGTTTGAGAAGCTGGAATTTCTCCAGCCGCTGCTTCAAATCGAGGAATTGCTTCCGGTCCGCAGCATGTAGCTTTTCCCGGAACCTGTCCGCCGGTGGCAGCAACTCCCGCGACGCCAGATCCACCAATTGCTTTTCCAGCGGCGTCCGATCGCTTTCCGGCTTGATGAAGAGTCGCTGGATTTCGTCGGGCAGCGCCTTGAGCCGACCGGCCGGTGGGTCGGATGCGTGCTTTTTCTCGAACTCCGCCATCTCCCGCCGGAGGTCTGCAGTGGCCCGCTCCCACGCCTGCTGCCGCTTCGCGTGGGCAGCCAGTGCGCTGCCACGCAGCACGGTCAGATCATCACGGGGAATGACCGGCGCGAAGAATGCCTGGAGCCTGTAATAATCCTCGCGCCGCAGCGGGTCCGACTTGTGATCGTGACACCGCGCACACTGGAGACTGAGGGAGAAGAACACATCGGACGTCGTATCCGTGATATCATCGAGGATGCGGGCCCACTGCCGGCGCACGTCGGCGACGTTATATTCGTAAGTCCAGTGGCGCAGATAGCCGGTGGCGACGAGCGCCTCAGCGTCGCCGGGAAAAAGCTCATCGCCCGCAAGCTGTTCCTGCACGAACCGGTCGTAAGGCTTGTCGAGGTTGAAGGCATCGATCACATAGTCGCGATAGCGCCAGGCATTCGTCCGGTAATCATCGTAACGGAAGCCGTCGGAGTCGGCGTAGCGGACCAGATCGAGCCAGAATCTGGCCCAGCGCTCCCCGTAGCGCGGGCTCGCGAGCACGCGGTCGATCAGCTTCGCGTAGGCGGTATCGGACTTATCATTGACAAAATTGCGGACCTCCTCGGGTCTCGGCGGCAGGCCGAGCATGTCGAAATATATCCTCCTAATGAGTACCCTGCGCTCAGCCTCCGGCGACGGCTGCAAGCGGACCTCTGAAAGCTTTTGAAAAATATAGTGATCGATCTCATTCCTGCACCAGCTGGCGTCAGCAAGCGAAGGCGGTGCGGTCACACGTACTGGCTGGAATGCCCACCATTCGCGATCCGTTTCGGCGGATACCACCGTTCCTCCGAATGCATGCCCGGGACTCCATACCATTGCTAGAATGAACAGCAGCAGCAGCCAGCGACCCGAAAGATTCCCGGGATGGGCAACAGAGCCTCGGAAGCCGATTTGTGGATCGCTTTTCATTGCAGTCCCGTCCACGAAGCCAAGCCGAGCAAGGGCCCCAAAAAGGTCGGGCGTCCGGCCGCTGGCCACTACGTCCGCCGCTCCCGAATCACGGCGTTCTGCGGCACCGGACAGCCAACCAGCTTGGTCTTGCTCCGGTCTATCCCGGCGGCTTGTCCATGCTTGGTGGTGAACTGGGCACTTGCGTCGGGATCTGCGGGGTCCCGGTCGCGGGCGGCACATGCGGTTGATCGTATGCGATCGCATCGAATTCTTTCGGGCTCATTCCACTCAGGAACGGATTCGGCGTACTTCTGGCCACCCTTCTTGTCCCAGAACACGCGGAAAAACTGAGAATCGAACTGATCGATAGCACAGCACTGATCGTGAGCATGACGACCCGATGTCGTTTGGATCCGGTGACGGGTAGCACCGGCAAGGTGAGTGAGGGTTCAGGATTATTCATCGCGAGGCAGTTGGCTTGGGGGTTTACGGGGAATATCGTTTTGGTAGACGCTTCTCTTGCTACTAGGTAAGCACGAAAAGAAAGAATGGCTCGCCACGAATTGGCAGGGACCTCCCGTTTCTTGCCTCCATTCGCTATTACCTTTTGCCGGAAGCCTGCATCCCTGATCGGTTCCCTCAGATGAAATCGGAGGCATCGCGTGGGGATAACTTGTGGGACAGGAATTCCGCTGACTCGTTGTTGCGCACGGTTACCCCGGCGGTCTGTCCACGCTGACGGGTGCAGCCGGCACACTCGTCGGCAAATGAGGCGTACTGGACATCACCGGGATGTTCGGCGCCGGAATGTTCCTCACGGAGTGAGCGGCGGCATCGATTGATGCCTGCTTTGCCATCTCCTCCTGCTGCTTGCGCTGCTGTTCGAAGAATTTTTTTGGGCCTTCATTTGCCTGCGTCCGTGCCTGAACCTTTGCCATGTGCACCTCTTCCTTATCACTGCACGCTGAAAAGCCCACGGCACACATCACAAAGATTGCCGATTGAACGAAGAACAAAATGCCCCGCTGTCGTTTGGAACGAACGGAGCAAATTGAGGGAGAGAAGGATGTGACGGATGCGCGTTTTTTTGTATTTGGAGTAGATTTTCCTGATTTCGACGGGGCCGCGGCCTTTTTCGGCGAGCAAGTGTCAAGGCAATCCGCGAAGCGAGAGTGCCAGGAGTTGCTCGTAGAGCCGGTTTATCCAGGCGGTCTGTCCACGCTGACGGGTGCAGCCGGCACACTCGTCGGCAAATGAGGCGTACTGGACATCACCGGGATGTTCGGCGCCGTATGATTTCGGACCGCCTGCGTGGCATTGTCTACAGCCACCTGCTGCTGCATACGCCGCTGCGCGTCAGTGTATTGCTCGTACCTTGCCTGTTCCGCCATACGTCGCTGCATTGCCTGTCGCTCGCCGCTGCACGCAGAAAAGCTCCAGACACAGATCGAGAAAACTGCCGATTGGAAGGCGAGCCTCATGACGGGCCGGGATTTGGCTCCGGTGGAGCGGCATGTCGGATTGATAGGTGAGATGGAAGTAGGAATCATTGTAGTTGGGGTGGGTTGCACGGGCTTGGAGCAGCCTCGGTGTTTTGATTGGGGCGATCAAAACACCATTGAAGCGGTTCCGCTCCCCGAAAATTGCCGAAGTCCACTCTCTTCTTGCTCGCACCCGCCCACCCGGCCGTTCCATTCACAGCGTCCCAATGACAATCTGTCCGACGAATCCGCGGAGCCTCCGGGTCGGGCTGATATGCAGCGTCTCCTCTGCCAGCCGGCTGCTCCGCGCCTTGTCGCGCTCAAACATCCGCCGCTGCTCGCACGCAAATGCGGAATTCAGGACGTGGAGGTTGTTCTCCTCGTTGATGAAAAACGACCGGGGATCGAAGTTGGCTGAGCCAGCGACGACGAAATGGTCGTCCACGGTGAGCAGCTTCCCGTGCATCATCGTCGGCCGGAATTCATAGATTTCCACGCCTCCATTCATGAGCCTCCGCAGGGTGCGTTGCGTGACCTCCTTTGCAAACGGCATGTCCGTAATCTCGCCAGGGATGATGATCTGCACCTTCGCCCCGCGCGCGGCGGCGCCGAGCAGCGCATCAACGATCGGAGCCGGTGGTATGAAATAGGATTGCTCGATGAGGACGGACTTCCGCGCAGCGCGAATGGCAAGAAGGAAGCTGCCTCCTATCGTGTCGCGCGCCTTTCCCGGGGAGCCGGCGACCATCTGTGCAATGATCGCGCCAGCCTTTTTGGGTGGCGGATAGTAATCGCGCCCGGCCAACTGCTTCCCCGTCAGTTCGCGCCAGTTGTCGTTAAAGTTGTCCTGGAGTTGCGCCACGATCGGCCCGTGCAGTTCATACTGAGTGTCGCGCCAGTGCTCACTATCCGAGGCGTGGCCGCTCCAAATGTCGCCGTATCCAGCGCCGCCGCAAAATCCGGTGTGGCCGTCCACGACGAGCACACGCTGATGATTCCTTCGGCTATAGGCCAATGGATCATAGAAGCGGAACGGGCTGTAGAATTCCACCTGCACTCCTGCCTCCCGCATCGCGACGATGTGGCGACGGCCCAACCAGCAGCAGCCAAATGCATCCAGGATCACGTGGACTTTGACGCCAGCCCGCGCACGCCCGGCGAGCACTCGGCTGAAATCGGCCACCGGCGGGCCGTCGCCTGCGGTGTAACACGAAAATGTAATGCTGCGCTTGGCGGACGCAGCGGCGCTCAGCATCGATGGAAAGAAGTTGTCGCCATTTTCCAGCGTGCGCACCGCGTTGCCGCCGGTCCACCGGGCCATCGCCACGGAGGCGAGTTTCTCCCGAAATTCCGCAGATCGCACCGGGGCGACCTCCACAGGCACGCGCCGAAAGGCCATTTTCGCGCACCCGCCGAAAAGGAGCGCCAGAAACGCAAGGATGAAGCGTTGGCTGTTCATCGTGCCAACGAGGAACCACAACCGCCGGCACAAAGCGAGCGACGATGCCGATGCCATCCAGCGGGTATCCTGTGCGCCACCCGGCCTTCCGTCCTCACTTCCGACGCTCACGGACTGGAACTCCCCGCGTGGGCAGCGCAACAAATGTGACGCTGGAGGCCAGTCTCCTGTCGGCGTTCTGCCGAAACTCCCTGGCAGTCTGCTCGCAACGTCGCAAGAATTCGCGCCAACCATCCTGGGAAACCGGAACACCCTTGGAAGTCACAAATGTCTGGACCCAGACGAAGCCGAGGAAACTTAGTTTTCCATCCCATCCTTTGCCCATGTGTTGATTCAGCCATGCAGTCGCCGCCGGATAGCGGCGACCGAGATCAACGGGCTGCGGGCTGCGAAAATTGAGTTCCTGAGTCTCCTCATCGGCGTCTGCGGCAAACAGAAACGAGGATTGCCATGCGGAATCCCATACCGGGTCCCGACGGAAGGCGGCCGCGTAGCAGGCATCCACGATGACCATGCGAACTGGGTGCCCCGGGATATTCGAATCGCCGGCAATCGTGCTCAACGGCTCCAGTTTCCTCTGCACAAAATCCCACTTACCCTCCGGCGACTGATGACTGGCGAGATAGACGACGCTCAACTCGCTTTCGGCCCGGGTCGGGAGAGAATGGAGAAAACCGTGCAGGGCCGCGGATGTTCCATTTTCCATCACCGTGTGTGCCAAACGCCCCGGGTACCATTGATCCAGCGTTCCCTGGATGACTCTCGCAGTGGCCATCCAGCCCTTCAGCTTTCTGCGGTGCCGGAAATCCCAGTTCACAAAGCCGTGAAAATCCACCGCTGGCCGCGAAACGGCCGACCGGGATCGGACTTCGGACGCGTCGCTCCCATCTGTGCTCGAAAGCACGAACAGCAGCCCGGCAACTAGCAGCCTGTGAGTCACTCCGGGGAAGATTTGCCTCTCGGCACAAAGCGCCCGGCATGGGTTACTCATGCCGGGCGCGTCGGGTGCCGGAAGTTTTGCCCGCCTGCCTTAGAATGAGTAACGCAGGCCGCCGTTCACGGTGTGCGTGTCGAGGAACTGGTTGAACGCGTCATACGAATAGCCCGCGTAAACCTCGAGCGCCTTGCTGAAGGAATAGCTCACCTTGGTTCCAAACGTGGCCCATGCACGGGCGACCGGAAGGCCGACTGACTGCCCGGAACCGCTGAGAATTTCCGTGAACTTCACAGAGCCCTGAATCTTCAGCCGCTCGGTTGCCGCATAGCTTGCGCGCAAAGTCAGGGATATCTTGTTCGAGTCATCAGTGATCGCAGCGATGCCCGGTGCCGTGGTGCGGTCATTCTCATAATGATACATCGCCGTGAGCGAGGTATTGAGGCGGCCGGTCTGATATGAAGCGGCAATGAATGGCGACACGGTCCACGTGTCCATATTCGCAGGCAACCTTCCGCCCGGCCCGACGATGGTATAATCCGTGTGCCCGTAGCCGCCGGCGAAGCCGATGCTCAGGAACTGCATGAAGCTCTTCGCCACGATCAGCGAGATGAAGTTCTGGTCGGCATTATTGTATGATCCCAGGATATTCATCGCGGAATCCGTGCGGCTGTAGGAGTAGTTCAAGCCAACGAGGAAATCACCGTTGAACAACCCGGTTCCGCCGATGGACATCGAATGCGTCTGCGAATCCGATCCAAGGAACCGGGAGTCGTTTGTATTAAGGTAATTGTATTCTCCGGACAGGGAGAAGAGAGGGCCTTGCTTCGGAGGGAGGGGTGCGGAACGAACCCCGGCGCTGGTGGGAACTGCCGTCAACTGATCGACCGCGTTGAGAGCCGCGCCGCTGTTGAGACGGTCCGCGGGATTATCTGTGCGGGCCCCGGGGGCGTCAGGGTGCAAACTCGTGACCGCCGCGGCCCTGAACAATGTAGCCAAGGATGGAGCCGGCGGCGGCGGTGGGGGGCTTGCACGCGCCGTGGAGATTGAGGCAGTGAGGATTCCAATGATGAGATTTTGGGTTTTCATGGCGATGTTAGGTGTGGGTGTTGGGTGACTGGTGCTTTAACAGGTGGATTGTTTCAAACAGTCGAAAGTCTGACAACCATTTAGCCTTGCCGATTTTTGGCGGGAACCACCCGTTTCTTGGCATGCACCCACCGTTTTCTTTGAGCATGGGATCCATGCACCGCGAACGCTGGTCAGCCTTTTGCGCCTGTCCGATGACACGCTGAATCCGAATCTCGGTGCCGAACAGATGAACACGGTTGCGAACCTCGGAGCGCAAGCCGCGAAGACCGCGCTATCGGATCGTGCGTGGAAAGTCTCAGACAAGGCCGATTTGAAAACCAGCTCCGAGAGAATGCTGGCTGATCGCATTGACCGCTGGGTGAAGGAGGCGACTAGAAGTGGACGTCATCTCGGCTACGAAACGGAACGAGGCCAGGGTGGCGTGTTCGCGTTGCTCAGAAAACCCGGCCTGCAACGGTGGGATGAGCTGACTGCGCCGATGTCGATGCGCGAAGTCGAGCAGGGCGTGAGCCTCATCATGGATGATGCAAAGCTCGAAGATGGCCCGGCATGGCAAGCAGCCGTCGCGACCGAATCGGAGGACAAACAATGAGTTACATTCCCGTAGGCGACGTCAGACCCTGTCAGTTGCTGTGGACATACGGCCCCGTGCTCTCATCGATCTGTCAAATCTCCCGGTGCTCACGATGGGCCTTGAACGCTGGGATGAACAGCGATGCCTGCCAATCGAGGAAGCGCGCCTGCTCGACGCGGTGAAGCGGGTAATGGGCAACCAGGTGACGCGTCTGCGGATGCCGCCGATCAAGGTTGATGACAAAGTGGATCCGTTTTCGCCGGAAGACGGGCGTCCTCGCCTGTCATGGCAGACAGGCTTCCAGCCTGTCGGCTCCATGCACGGCAGGCCGGAGGCCCGCCTGCCATCACAGCCGGGACGGCTGTTTTCCGCCGCACGCGGACTTTTCACACAGTCTCGTCCGTCGGCGGCTACGGAATCACGCGATGATTTCGCTCACCACTTCGCCATGCACATCCGTGAGCCGGAAATCGCGGCCTGCGTGGCGGTAGGTGAATTTCTCGTGGTCGAAGCCGAGGAGCTTCAGGATCGTCGCGTGCAGGTCGTGGATGTGGACGGGTTTTTCCACGGCCTTGAATCCGAACTCGTCGGTCGCTCCGTGGACGTGGCCGCCCTTCACGCCGCCGCCGGCCATCCAGAGCGTGAAGCCGTGGTGGTTGTGGTCGCGTCCGTTCTTCACGCCCGCGTTGTTCGAGCCGGGCGTGGAAATCTCGACGGTGGGCGTGCGTCCGAATTCGCCGGAGCAGATGATGAGCGTGTCCTTCAGCATGTCGCGCTGCTTGAGGTCGGCGAGGAGCGCGGCGATGCCCTGGTCGCATTCGCTTGCGAGCTTGCGGTGATTTTTCTCGATCTCGTCGTGGCTGTCCCACGGCTGTCCGTCGCCGTGCCAGACCTGCACGAAGCGCACGCCTTTTTCGAGGAGCCTGCGCGCGATGAGGAACTGCTCGGCCTGCCTGCCGGGGCCGTACATTTCGCGGATTTTTTCCGGCTCGCGCGTGATGTCGAATGCGTCGCTCGCGTCCATCTGCATGCGATACGCAAGCTCGAAGGACTGGATGCGCGCCTCGAGCTGCGCGTCCTTCGCACGCTTGGCGAGGTGCTCGGCGTTCAGCCGCTGGAGGAGGTCGAGCTGCGCGCGCTGCTCGGGGAGCGTCACGCGTTTGTTCTGAATGTTTTCGATGAGTTCCTCGATGGTCTTCTTGCGCGTGTCCACGTAGGTGCCCTGAAAAATGCCGGGTAGGAATCCGCTCTGCCAGTTCTGCGATTCCTGGATCGGGTAGCCGGGACAGAGCGAGACGAAGCCGGGGAGGTTTTGGTTCTCCGTGCCGAGGCCATACGTGATCCACGAGCCCATGCTCGGACGCGGCAGGCGCGAGTCGCCGCAGTTCATCAGCAGCAGCGACGGCTCGTGGTTTGGCACATCGGCGTGCATCGAGCGGATGAAGCACATGTCGTCCACATGCGCGGCGGTCTTCGCAAAAAGCTCGCTGACCTCGATGCCGGACTTGCCGTATTTTTTGAACGAGAACGGCGAGCGGAATGCCGTGGTGGTCTTGCGCTCGGTCGGCAGCTTGCTCGGGATTTCCTTGCCGTGCCATTGGTCGAGCGCGGGCTTCGGATCAAAGGTGTCCACCTGCGACGCGCCGCCGTTCAGAAAAATGTGGATGACGCGCTTTGCCGTCGGCGCGAAGTGCCACGGCTTGCGCGCGGCGAGGGGATTCGTGCTGGAGATTTGTTCCGCCGCAGTCGCGCCGGACGGGCCGAAGATGCCGCGCTCGCCGAAAATCCCGCCAAGCGCGAGCATGCCCATGCCCATGCCGGAGCGGCGCACGAAATCGCGGCGGGTGAGCAGGAGGTGTTCGGTCGGCGTGGCGTGGTGATTCATCGTTGGCGTGCGGAATCTATCCGCAGTGTCGCGGCGAGATTATGTGCAATCGGAGATTTTTCCAGCGGCGAGCGCAGGTCTCGCGCTCGCGGAAAGGCAGGGTGGGGGAGATACCTTGACGATGGTGCTCCGCGCAGCAGCGCCTTCGAAGTGCGTGACCGGCTCCAGTGCTTTGTCAGGCGTGGAATGATGGGTTCGTGTGCATGACGAATGACGAATGACGAAGCCGCACTCGATTCAGTTTGTCATTCGTCTTTCGTCATTTTGGTCTCCGCGGTCTCCACCATCAAATCACGACTGATACCATCCATCACGAATCAACCGACAGAGAGCAGGACCGGGTGTCTCGGGTAGGGTGGGCGTCCCGCCTGCCGTCTTTCGCGTCCCGCGGAATGCAACCGGGCGTCGAGCGGAGTTCGTTCACAAGCTGACGTCCGCCGGGTGCGACGCAGGATGCGTCGCACGGCAGGCGGGACGCCCACCCTACCCGAGGCTCGTCATCCGGCTCCTTCATCCGTCCGGTTAATTCTGAAAGATGGTATGACGGACTACTACGGAACCGCTGATGAAAGCGGATCACAGGCGTCCCGCCTGTAATGGCAGGCAGTCCGTCCCGGCTGCTCCTCCGTGCGCGCAAGAATCGGTGTCCACGGACGACACGGAGGCTCAACGAAACAGAGGAGTCCCGCAAATGCAGGCACTCACCGAATTCGAGAGGCGCAACGATTTCACAAGTCCATCCTTCCGTGTTCTTCAGTGCCTTCCGTGGACAAGCCATTGTCACATTTTTGGATCATTGCGCCACCAGCCGGGTGGATAGGAGTGCGTCTTGCATCCGTGAGCTTCTGTGAAGCCCGTTGTGTTTCTGCTGCGTCAACTGTGGGATTTTGCAGAAACCGCGAGCGATGAGACTGGGTCGCAAAAACTGTTTGACCAACCGGAAATGAGCAATAGTATCCGGTCTTGCGACTGAGTCTCAGTCGCTACGATAATCAACAACCGAAACAAACCCTCATGAAACACACCAAATTCGCCATTGTCAGCCTCCTGAGCCTCCTCAGCCTCGCCGCTTCCGCAATCGCCGGAGAGCGGCATTTTGCAAATGTCTATGAAACAACCACGGCTGCGAAAGGGGAGTTTGAGTTTGAAAACTGGGTGACGTGGAAGACCCGGCGCGGGGAAGGTGACAATTCGAACCTCTGGAAATTCCGCCACGAGATCGAATACGGCATCACCGACCGCCTGCAACTCGGCGTCTATCTCGCGAACTGGACGCTCACGCGCGACGCGACGCACCGCAACACCACGCGCTACGAGAGCGCGGCGGCGGAACTCATCTATCGCATGAGCCATCCGACCACGGATGCGCTCGGCTCAGCGCTCTATCTCGAAATCGAAGGCGGCCACGACCTTTTCGCGCTCGAAGGAAAATTGCTCCTCCAAAAAAATATCGGCCGTTTCGTCTTCGCGTGGAACGGCGTCATCGAGGCCGAGTGGAGCGGCCGCGGCATGATGGAACGGACGGGCACTCTTGAGCAGACATTCGGCGTCAGCTACCAGATCACGCCGAAAGTGAGCGTCGGCGGCGAACTCGTCCACGAGGTGTCGTTCGAGGACTGGTCGAAGTCCGGGCCGAATGTGCTCTTCGCCGGGCCGAACGTCTCATGGCGTTTCAAGCGCGGCTACATCACCGCCGCCACGCTCTTCCAATGCACCCGCGCGACGGGCGAACCGGACATCCAGACCCGTGTCATCTTTGGCATCCATTTCTAGCACGCGCGATTTTTCCTTCGGGAAAAAATCACACCGCCGCGCATTGCTCGCGCTCGGCGCGTGTCTGCTCGCAGGCTGCGCAAATCTCGCGACCCTCGCCCCGCCTGTCACGCCCGCGCTCGTTGCGCGCTCGCACGGCGATGCCTCCATGCTCGCGAGCGGACGCGGCATCTACCTCACGCAATGCACCGCCTGCCATGCACCGGAATCCGTCCCCGCGCACGCCGGCAAGTGGCCCGGCCTCATCCGCGAGATGGCGCCAAAATCACGGCTCACGGCCGCGGAGGAGCGCGCCGTGCTTGCCTACGTCCTCGCCGCCGAGCACGCGCAGTGAACCGGTGCGCGAAATTGTCGTCCGCATCTCGCGATGACGGGCATTTCCAAATGCGCGGACTGTGGCTATGCTGCACGGTTCCTGAACTCATGATCGCTTTTCCCAATAAAAGTCAGACCGCCGCCCGGCGCGTGTGCGGCCCTGGCCCTTCTCCCCGAGCGTGATGACCCTCGAGGATCTCGGATGGAATGCAGAATTTGAGAGGGAGTTCGCTCCGTACCACGCCGAGGGATTGAAGCCCGCGCGGCTGATCCGCGACAACAAGATCACCTACGGCGCGCTGCTCGCGGACGGCGAGGAACTCGAAGTGACGATGAGCGGCAAGGTGTATCACGACGCGGAGACGGATGCCGAGCTTCCCGCCGTCGGCGACTGGGTCGCGCTCGATCTCGGTGGCGAGGACGGCGAGACGATGATCCGTGCGCGGCTCGCACGGCAGACTTGCCTCTCGCGGAAAATGTCCGGGCGCAGCACCGAGGAGCAGGTCATCGCGGCGAATGTGGATGTTGTCGCAGTCGTCACGGATGCGGGGCCGGATTTCAGCCTGCGCAGGATGGAGCGCTACTTTGCGATCATCGCGAAGAGCCGCGCGAAGGCCGTCGTGCTCGTGAACAAAGCCGACCTTTTTTCCGAGGAAAAAAACAGCGGAGCCGCGGATGCAATCCGCGCGCTGAATCCCGAGGCCGACATCCACATCACGAGCGCGGCGAAAGGCACGAGCCTCAAGGTGTTGAAAAAATATCTGCGGCGCGGCGTCTCGCTCACGCTCGTGGGATCGAGCGGCGTGGGAAAATCGTCCATCGTCAACCGCATCCTCGGCGACGAATACCAGTGGACCGACGAGGTGAACGAGACCACCGGCAAAGGCCGGCACAGCACGACTGCGCGCGAACTGTTTGTCCTGCGTGGCGGCGGCATCCTGATTGACAATCCCGGCATCCGCGAAGTCCACATGTGGACGGACGAGGCGACGCTGCGCGAGCGCTTCTACGACATCTCGGAACTCGCGGAGCAGTGCAAATTTCACGACTGCAAACACGGCACCGACGCGGGCTGTGCCGTCCGCGCCGCGATGGCCGCGGGGAAGATGAACGCGTCGCGCTTCGAGGGATTTCAGAAGCTCGAAGTGGAAATCGAAGCGCTGCGCCTCAGCCGCAAGAAACGCGCGATGACCGGCCAACGCGTCGCGCGCCGCGAGCAGCAGAAAAAGGCGCGGAGATTCACCGAGCGCGCCGGCCGCGACAACGATCACGAGCCCCGCTGGCGAGGCGAACGCTGAGTGGGGCACCCATGGAGCGCCGGCGGCCCCGCCGGCCGCCCGCACACGCCGCGGGCGCACCTTTTCTCCCCGCACTTGCATGAGAGAAGGAAGTGATCGTGCGTCTCGTGCATGCCCGGCAACCGGAAGCGGGGGCACCCGCGCGTCTCAGCGCGCGACTTTCAAATACATCTCCAGCCGGCACTCAAATCCCCCAAGATCAACGCTCCGCCGCGACTGAAGCTTCAGCGAAGGCTCGGGGCTGTCCATGCGGAACGGATTCGTGAACACGAGCCGCCCGCCCGGTGCGAGCAGGTTCGCGGCGACGGCAAAGAGGTCCTCGAAAAGCCCGCGAAGATTGCGAATCGGCACACGCCTGCCCAGCGGCGGGTTGCTGATGATCAGCGTGAGGCTGCGCGGGGGCAGTTCTTCGAGATCGCCGAAATCCCGGAAGTCGCACCGCCGGAACCGCGTCGTGGCCGCGCCAAGTTGCGCAGCGGAAAAATTCCGCCCTGCGATCGCAATCGCCTCGGCACTGAGATCGCTGCCGAACACGCGCTTCACTCCGCCGAGCCGCGCACGCTCGATCAGCTCCAGGCCGGAGCCGCAGAACGGATCCCACACGCTCTCATTTTCCTGCGGCCCGGCGAGTCGCGCCATGCACGCGGCAAGCGGCGGATGCGACGCGGCGGGAACGTCGTCGAGCCGGTACGCGTGCCGCGGATCGGGCGAGATGCGCGGACGCAGCTCGACAGTTTCGCCGTCCGCAGCCGGATGAATGTCCACCGCCCACGGAGCCTCACGCGCATCATTCAGAATCTGCGGGCACAGCGCGTACGCGCGGCTCGCGATCTCCCGCACCGCCGCGCGCTGATGGCCCTTCGCGACAAATTCGAGACGGTAGCGGATCGCGCCGCTCGTGAGCGCGCCGAACAGCCGCTGCGACAAGGGCGATGCGATGACGGATGCAAACGCATCCGCCGGCGCGCTTGCACCGCTGGACTTCACGACGCCGAGCACGAAGCCCACGGTGCCGAAGCAGCGAAGCGCAAAAATATCCGACAGTGTGAATGGAGCGCGCGCCTCGATCGCGACGAGCCCCGGCTGCACTTCGAGAACCGAAAATTTCCCCTGCGCCGCAATTTCATCGCGCACGATCTCTTCGAGCCCGGTGCGTCCGCGCAGGTGGATGCGCAACCCGCCGAAATCCGCGATCTTCGCATCGAGGCGGACCGCGCTTGGATTCCGGCTGCGCGCGACGCTCGCCTTCACCTTCTGCTCCGTCTGCGCGCCGAGCGCGCCGGTCTCCGCCAGCGCTTCGAGCGTCGCCTCACCGCCGATCTTGTCGAGCGTGCGGCCAAGAAACTTCTTTTCCCGTTCGCCCGCGCCCGTGCGCAGCAGCGCGAGAAGCTCCGCCTCGTCGCCTGCGCCCGCTCCGATTTTCGGCAGTGCCGCCATCGCGTAACGGCGGATCTTTTCCTCGGGATCGTGCAGCAGCCCGCGCAGCCATGCGCGGACCTCGTCGCGCTGCTCGGCAAGCCCAGACTCAGGAAAGACCACGCCGACCGCGCGCACGACGGAAACGCGCTCAAACCGTTCCCGCGCCGGTGCGCGATCGAACCGCTGCACCTCGTCCTTCCAAAGCTGTTCCCACGGCAGCGCGCGGAGTTCCCGGTAAAGTTCCTTGCTCGTGTTTGCGCTTTTCATGCGGCACTAGGGCCACGACTTGCCGATTGCGCAATTCGAGAAAAAAGGGAGCACCAATTTGCAACCTGTGCTGCGTGCTAAGATGTGACACCGAGCAATCCGCGCGTGAACTGGAAATCCACGAAGCCCTGCGCGCTGGCTGCTGCGGTGCGCTCGCCGCCCGCGACGTCTGCGAGAAGTCTTTCCAGCGCGGCCTGATCGCTGGCCGCTTCGCCGCTGAGAAAAAAATCAATGTCATCGGCGGCGATTGCTGTGCGCTGCGAGGATTCGGCGACCTGGATCACCGCGAGCATCGGGTGCCCTTGCCGCGCGTGCCCGCTCACGATCGTGAGCAATAAGTGCGCGCCGCACGCCCCTAGGCCGGTGAGATTTTCGACCCAGTGTTCGGTCTCGCTCGCGACGATGTGCAAGCCCGGCTGCGCGAGCGGCTGGCCGTATGCGAGCGTGGGGTGGGGGACGATCGGACCGAGCACACCGTCGCGAAAGACTGCGTTCGCAAGCAGCGGATCGCATTCTGGAATCAGCACCGAGCCGCCCAGCGTGACAATCGTGCGGGCGACCGATGCAAACGCGCTCGCCGTTGCGTCACTGACTGGTGCGGCGGTCATGAGGCCGACCGCAAGCGCGCCGAGATTGGCGGCGACCGGTGCAGCGGGCGCGAGCGACTCCAGCCTTTCGGTGAACCACCCTTCGATCTTGTCGAGCGCCTTCGCGATGCCGCCGTCGAGCTGCACGCTCGCCCAGCCGAAGCGATCCGCGGGCAGGTCGGCGGACTTGAGTTCATGGTGCATCACGTCGTTCGTGATTTTTTCGCAACCGTGTTCGAGCAGCAGCGCGGCAGCGACATTCGGATGCGTGAGGTAGCCGCGATAGGAGCGCCCGAGCATCTGGAAAAGCGCCTCGCCGGAGGAGCCGCATGCCTCGGTGTGGGCGAGTGCGACGAAGCGGGAGATTCCCTGCGCGCGGCCGATCTGTTTCTCGTTTAGGCGATCAGCGGCGAGCCGTGAAATCTGCGAGGAGCACAGGCTCGTCGGCAGCACGAGGCCGATCCGCTCGGTCGCGAAACCGGTCTCGGTTCGGAAAATTTTCACCGGCTCGATATTTTGATCCGCAGGACGCGACGCATCGGCTCGCAGAAGTGGAATGCCACCGGGCGCGACACGCGCGCGCAGTTCGGCGAGGCGCGACGTGTCGGTCTGCGCCCAGTTCCGCCAGAGCGAGACCTGCGAGTGGCCTGCGTGCTCGCCCTTTGTCTTGCGGCCCGATGCGGTCGCGAGCGTGAGCGCGAAGGCCTCCGCCGCAAGCGCGTCCATCGGCTCGCCGTCGAGGTAGCGCCCGGCATTGATGTCCATCTCGTGGATGAGCAGCTCGTGCCGCCGCGTGGTCGTCGTGATCTTGAGCGTGGGCACGAACGGAAAATTCGTGACCGAGCCGTTGCCCGTGACGAAGAGAATCAGGTTGCAGCCGGATGCGACCTGGCCGGCGATGCCTTCGAGATCGTTGCCGGGACCGTTCATGAAAACGAATCCGGGCGCGGCGATGTCGCGCAGCGGCTCGGCGTATTCGATGATCGTGTCGAGCCGTGTGCGCGGATCCTTTTTATGCACCGCGCCGACGGATTTCAGCGCGATGTTGTAGAGGCCGCGGAACTTGTTTCCGCCGCTCGGGTTGCTCTCGGGAGTGATGCCGTGCCACGAGAGATACGCCCTGAAATTTTCGATGGCACCGAGAAATGCGCGCGCCGTCGCGAGGTCGCGCACATTGCGCAGGATGTAAGCCTCCGCGCCCACGACCTCGTCGGTCTCGGTGAGCACGCCGGTGCCGCCGTGCCGGATGACTTCGTGGACGATGCTGCCCGCGAGCGGATTTCCCGAGACGCCGGAGAATGCGTCCGAGCCGCCGCACTGGAGCGCGATGCGAAGTTCGCTCGCCGGCTCATCCGTGCGCCGCTGCGCGGAGACTTCCGGCAGCCAGCCGCGCACGATGCGCGCGCCCTCGGCGAGACCGGCGGCAAGTCCGCCACGCAGCGAGAGAAATTCATGCGGCACGTCCGCGAGCGGGTAGCCGTGCTCCAGCATGAATGCGCGCAGCCGCGCATTCGTGATCGGCTCCACGCCGTAGTCGAGCGCGAGCACCGCGCCGACATTTGGATGCACCATGAAGCCCGCGAGTGCGCGCAGCACTTCGGCGGCATTGTGCGGCTCGCCTGTGCCGCCGCCCTCGGTGTGTGCGATGGCGACGATGCCATCGAGCCCGGGATGCACGCGCGCGAGCGGCTGGAGCTGCGCGGCGAGCTGGCGCGCGAAGCTCGCGGTGCGCGAAGTGGTGCCGAGGATGACGATGAAATTACGCGTGCCGACACCGCGCCGCCCAGAACGCCGGAAGCCGGAAAATGTCGCGCGCGTCTCCACGAAATCCACGGCGGCTCCGGCGCGGAAACTCTTTTCATCGAGGTCGAACGGTGCGAGCACGTCGGAAAAATTCGGCTGCGCGGGAAGCCGTGCGCCGTCGAGTTGCCGCATGGCGAGTGCCTCCAGCATGGACTGGTTGCAGACGTATCCGCCCGCCGGGATGTCCATGAGCGCGAGGCCGAAAGGCAGCCCCCACGAGAGCAGCGGCGCGCCAGCGGCGACCGGCTGCACCGCAAAGCGGTGGCCTTCGAGAACCGTGTGCCCGATCACGCACGCCGCGCCAACCAGCGTGACCGCCGTGCCAGCCTCGATGCGGCGCGTGGCGATGGCGACATTGTCGCCCGGCGCGGGAAGCCGCGCGATCTCGTCGAGCGAAACTGGAGCGGACGTGTTCGGATGTCGGATCATTTTTGTCTGCGTGCGGTCCAGACAATCGGCTCCACCGGCCCGGGAAGAAAGGCGCAAATGGAGCCGGTCCTCCTTTTCCCGCAGCAGGATCCACGCATCAAAATCTGAGTGCTTCCGAGGCACCGAACCCACGGGCGCCGTGGTGAAAATGTGGGAAGCGCTTCCAGCCTGTCCTACATTGCCGCCGCACGAACGCCGCGCAGTTCGAGCTGCGCGTCCACGCGTCCGTTCCATTCGTTGCGCGAGACGGTGTAGGCGATGTCCCACGGGAGCGGCGGGAGGATTTCCTCGGCAGCATTCCACCACACGCCGCGGCATTGGGCGCGGATTGCGCCGCCTTCCGCGCGGGCGTGGCGGAAATTGAACGACCAGTGCTTGTCCTTCATCATGCGCGGTTCGCCGGAGAGCGTGACGCCGCGCGTGAAGAACACGGGCTGGTGGTTTGCGGTGCCGAATGGCTGGAGCGCGTCGTGCTCGTCGAGGAGGTTCAGATTCACCTCCGCGAGACGCAGCTCGGCGTCGAGGCGCAGCGCGCGCTGCAAATTTTCCGGCGCGATCATCTCGCGCGCGGCCTGCGCAAAGGTCTCGCGGAATGCGGCGAAATTCTCCTGCCGCATCGTCACCCCGGCGGCCATCTCGTGTCCGCCGAATTTTTCCAGCAACGGAGCGCAGCGCGCGAGTGCGGCGACGAGCGAAAAACCCTCGATGCTGCGTCCGCTGCCCTTGCCGATGCCCATGGCGTCGAAGCCGATAACAAATGTCGGGCGGTGATAGCGCCGCAGCAGCCGCGATGCGACGATGCCGACGACGCCGGGATGCCAGCCCGCGTCGCCGACGACGATGGCCGCGTCGCCCGCGGGATCGTATGCGCCGATGATTTGCGCGCCCGCCTTGCCGAGCACTTCGTCCTCGATGGCGCGGCGTTCGCGGTTCTGCTGATCGAGCGAACGCGCGAGCGATTGCGCGCGGGCCGGATCATCGGTGAGCAGCAGTTCCAGCGCGGCGGTGGCGGAGTCGAGTCGGCCTGCCGCATTCAGCCGCGGGCCGATGCCGAAGCCGATGTCCACCGCGCGGAGTGGCGTGCGCAGGCCCGCGACTTCGACCAGTGCGCGCACGCCCGGCCAGCGCGACTGCGGGATGCGATCGAGTCCGGCGCGGACGAAGATGCGGTTCTCCTCCACGAGCGGCACCACGTCGGCGACCGTGCCGATGGCGGCAAGGTCGAGAAGGTCCTTGATGTCGAAGCCGGGGAGCGGGCGGCGCTTTAGCAGTGCGTGCGCGACTTTGAACGCGAGGCCTGCGCTGCAGAGATAGTCGAATGGCGAATGACGAATGACGGATGACGAATGCCCTGCATCGCTACCGCTGTCTTCTTTTCTCACTTTCGGATTCACGATGGCCACTGCTGGTGGCAGCTCGTCCTTCGGTTCGTGGTGATCGAGGACGATCACATCCACGCCTGACTCGCGCAGGTGCGAAATTTCCGCGACGGAAGTTGTGCCGCAGTCCACTGCGATGAGCAGTTGCGGACGGTGCTCCTCGACGCACCGCGCGACGCCATCCGCAGAGAGGCCGTAGCCTTCATCCACACGATGAGGCAAAAATGTCGCGACCTCCGCGCCGTACGCGCGCAGCAGTCGCGTGAGCAGCGTGAGCGAAGTCACGCCATCCACATCGTAGTCGCCGTAGAGCACGATGCGCTCGCGCTTTTCCACCGCAGCAAGGATGCGCGCCGTCGCGGCATCCATTTCCGGCAGGAGAAAAGGATCGCTCAACGTGCGCAGCAGGGGCTTGAGAAATCTCGCTGCGACGTCCGGCTCCGAGAGTCCGCGCCGCACGAGAATCCCCGCAGCCCACGGCGCAATCCGCGCATCGTTCACGAGCCGCGCGACTTCGGACGCATCAGCCGCCTCTGGCAAAATCCAACGCATGCCGGTGCTCATGGAGTGGATGGATTCTTTGCGGGCTTCACCCGACTGTCCGTCCCACGGTGTTCAGGCAGCGCGTGACGAGCGCAGTCCAGCCGGTCTGGTGGCTTGCGCCGAGACCGCGGCCGGTGTCGCCGTCGAAATATTCGTGGAACCACACGAGGTCGCGCCAGTGCGGGTCGTGGGCGAGCTTTTCGGCGAGCGCATCGTCGCCGTGGCAGGGGCGGCGTCCGCTTTTGTCCGGGAGAAAAAGGTGCGTGGTGCGGCGCGCGAGTTCGGTGGAGATCTGTGAGAGGTTCAGCATGTGGCCGGAGCCGGTGGGGAATTCGAGCTGCACGGCGTCGCCGTAGAAATGGTGGTAGCGCTCGAGGGCTTCGAACATGAGGTAGTTCAGCGGGAACCACACGGGGCCGCGCCAGTTCGAGTTGCCGCCCCACATGCCGTCCGTGCTCTCGCCGGGCTCGTATTGGATACACACATGACTGCCGCCTGCGAAGTGGCAGAACTCCGCCTCGCGGTGCGCGCGCGACAGCGATCGGATGCCATGCGGCGAGAGAAATTCCGATTCGTCGAGCATCCGCCGCAGCACGCGCAGGAGGCGCTCCTTGCTCGGGATCGCGAGCAGGCGGAGTTCCGCACCGTCGTGCCCAGTGCGTTCCATGTAGCTTGCGTGCTGCGCGATTTCGGGGCGGTTGTCCAAAAACCAGCGCATTCTTTTTCGGAACCCGGGCAGGTTGCGGATGACCTCCTGATCGAGCACTTCGACGGCGAGCAGCGGGACGAGGCCGACCATCGAGCGCACTTTCAGCGCTGCTGACTCGCCGCCTGCATGGCGGATGTGATCGTAGTAGAAGCCGTCGTGCTCGTCCCACAGGCCGGTGCCGCCGAGCGTGTTCATCGCC
>Ga0194061_1000038_pt1 | contig 65830 bp, 53 predicted proteins | sample SepL2221m_MetaG_FD_163423 | JGI IMG/M metagenome (GOLD analysis project Ga0194061, IMG submission 163423) | Anoxic zone freshwater microbial communities from boreal shield lake in IISD Experimental Lakes Area, Ontario, Canada - Sep2016-L224-21m | ecosystem: Environmental > Aquatic > Freshwater >... | reverse complement strand
ACAGCCCGCAATTGCATGATTTTGGGTACAATAAGCCCAGACACGATAAGGAGTAGGTATGCGTATCTTAGTCACCGGCGGCGCTGGTTTTGTCGGATCAAACCTGGCCAAACGCCTGCTTAGTATGGGCCACGAAGTGGTAGTACTGGATAATTTTTTCTCCGGTGATTTCCGTAATTTGGTGGATTTCGGTGGGGAGGTCATCACCTCGAATGGCGATGTTCAACCGGCGGGTAAGTATGATGTGATCTTCCACGAGGCGTCCATCACTGATACCACGGTGCATGACCAGTACAAAATGATGACGAATAATGTCGAGGGGTTCCGGCATGTGCTGGCCTGGGCCAAACAGTGGCAGGCCAGACTGGTTTGGGCCTCCTCGGCAGCCACATATGGCAATCAGGCCGCACCGAATCGGATTACTGACACCCCCTGCCCGTTAAATGTTTACGGATATTCCAAGTTGGCGATGGAACATCTGGCGAAACTATGGCATGCGGAAACTAAACTGCCCGTCATTGGGCTGCGGTATTTCAACGTCTATGGTCCCGGCGAGGGACACAAGGGTAAATTTGCCTCGATGATCCTGCAACTGGCCAAACAGATGCGTCAGGGCCAGATTCCCAAAATCTTCAAGCATGGCGAACAGAAACGCGACTTTGTCTGCATTGAGGACGTCTTGCAGGCGAACTTTTTGGCCATGGAAGCCAAAGGGCATGCCGTGGTGAATGTGGGATCGGGCGTGGCCCGGACGTTTAATGACATCATTGCGAACCTGAATCGGGTGCTGGGGACGAAGCTAACTCCAGAGTACATTGATAATCCCTACGCGTTCTTCCAGAACCATACCGAGGCAGATATCAGTTTCACGACTGAACGGATTGGATATCAACCGAAATATACAATTGAGACTGGTATTGGTCACTACGCCAAGTCAGGCCATCTAGCGTAAGCCATTGTCATAAAAGTACTTATGCATTACACATAAGTGGCTATTATACATAACATACATTATAGGACGTTGCACTAGAGGCTGACTATGGCTTTACGGTCGGCAATTACATCATCCATGATCTGATCCAGTGAGATGGTTGGACGAAAATGTGTGGCTGTATAAAGTCTCGTTGTATCTGGTACCCGGCGTGGCATGTCTTCGAAGTTCTGGTTATAGACCTTATTCAGCGGGATGAACTCGATCGCAGATGTCGATCCGGTCCGGGCGATGATCCGCCGGGCCAGCTCATGCATACTAATTTCTTCCTGGCCGCCGATGTTATATACCTGACCGGCGGTAGTAGGTGTCGCCACCAAACGCATGATGGCTTCGATCAGGTCCCGTACATGGGTGAAGGTTCGCGTCTGGGTGCCGTCACCAAAGACGGTCAATGGATGACTGGTTAAGGCCTGATCCACAAAGCGTGGCATAACCATCCCGTATGCGGCGGACTGACGGGGGCCTACAGTATTAAATAGTCGGGCGATGGTAACGGGGAATTTACCTTGTTGATGGTAGGCCAAGGCCATAAACTCGTCCAAGGCCTTGGAGCAGGCATACGACCAGCGGCTCACTGAGGTGGCCCCCAAAACGCAATTGTCTTCTTCCCGCAAGGGGGCTTTGCTTTGGATGCCATATACTTCACTGGTCGAGGCCAGAAATAATGGCTTCTCAAATTCACTGCATGCCCGCAACACCTTCTCCGTCCCCACCACATTGGTCATGATGCTTTCCAGTGGGTTGTCGAGAATATAGCGCACCCCCACCGCTGCCGCCAAGTGGATAACGTGTTGGCAGGTCCCTACCAACTTATGCAGCACCACATCATCCAAAATGGAACCTTCCACAAAGCGCAGTTTCGGGTGTTGGCGAACGGGGTTCAGATTCTCGATCCGACCGGTGGAAAGATTATCCAACACATATACCGTCGCCCCGTCGTGGAGCATACGCTCCACCAGATGTGAACCGATAAAACCGGCCCCGCCGGTAATCAATACCCGCAAGGACATAGATGATTGGATTGGTTTTGTGTTCATATCAGGCCCCTATCACACCATACGATCAGAATCCAACATTATGGATGTCCCTAGTGAATAAAACGCACATCCGCAAAATTAGGCACCAAAGGCCATTCCCGACGAATGGTATTACGCATGATGGGCGCCGCTTCCGGCAGGCGGTAGGCCGCCGGCCAGTAGACGAAAAAGGCTTTGCCAATCATAAACCGCTGGGGAACCACTCCCACCGGCGTATCCAGATCATGCAGACTGGGGTGCACGCGATCCCACCAGCGTGCATCTAGGCTCTCGGTGGAGTTATCCCCCAGAACAAAAAACTCATCGTTGCCATGCCCCGAACGCAATTGGATGGGGTTGCCGGTGGTGGCCTGTCCGGGGCTGTTGGGTCGACGGTCATCAATTACTGTGTAATAGTTGTCACGATCCAAACGCAGGTTGGCCAGTGTGGCCGGGCCGGAAAGATGGATCTCGACAGCCAGGTCGCGCGGTTCCAGACTGATACTGGTTTGTTGCTTGGCTGATTCCGCAGTCCAGGGAATTTCATGGCGTGCCATGGTCAGGCCATTCACACGAAGTTCCACAGCATGATCAACATTGGTGAATTCGACGCGATAGGATACATTGGCAGAGTATGCGGGTACCGGCTTGCCGGTGGTTTCAAAGGCGGTGTCGGGGGTATTGCCCGCCCCGGGTTTAATCGTTACAGGTTGTCCGGCACGAAAGAGCGCGCGATAGCGGAAATACGGAGGTCCTAATATCAACTCCAGTCCGGCGGAAGATTCGTCCTGTGGTGTCCATACAAAACTCAGTTTCAGATCGGGGACCACATAGCGATATTGCCCGCTCAACGGGTCACTCTTATACTCCCCGCGCCGTATACCGTGGTGATAATCGTTGTTGTAACCGAGAGTGTTATAAATGCTGCGGGCGTTGGACGAGTCCGAACTGGGGGCAAAGGTTATGCTGCCGGGCAGGGAATTCTTGGGTGTAAAACGAACCACGGGCCGGGAAAAATCCCAGTCTTGGGAGTCCCCCACCACATGCCACGGCTGAATAAAGGGTTTCTCAACTGCCGCATCGTAGTCGTTGGATAGGGGCACCATGCTTTGGTCATAAACCAGACGCCAGACCGATTCCTGTATATACCTGGGCTTATGCACCACCGTGCGAACCCCGGGCTGGGCTGCGTTGCCCACAAAGATATCGCCCCCCACAATCTCAATGGATTCGCCGGGTAGGCCGATCAAACGTTTGATGTAGTTATCAATTCCCGCCATGGGTTCTTTGAAAACCACCACATCCCAGCGTATGGGAGCGCTGAACATGTAAGCATATTTTTCCACCAGAATACGGTCGCCATTATTAGCCCAGGCGAAGGGAATCTCACTGCCTCGGGCATCGTGCGGACGGGGCAAATTACGGGTATCCAGATATTCCGGCAGGATACTGGCGGGAATTTCTTTGCCACAGTTCGGACAAGTCCGATAAGTCGAGGTTGGTACGGTGGTGTGATCCACCAAATCACCGCGCTGGCCAGCTTCGGAAAAATTGACCAGTTCCCATTGCGGTTTGCCCTCACGCAAGACCACCCGGGATTGTTCATTCAGACTGCTGTTCTGTTCGTATTGATAACCACAGCGCGGACACGCAATGCGGATATGGGCCCCATAGAGGGTGGGCGCCATCGAACTGGTGGGGATGACAAAGGCTTCCATGATGAAGCATTTGAACAACAGCGTCAGGATCAGTGCAATAGCCACGGAGTCAATCGTATCACGCAGGCTATGCGTTTCACGACTGACGCGAATCAACTGGGTAAGCTTGCCGTAGGCCCGCACGCGGTGCTCCGATGCCGTTAATGGGATACGCCGCCCGAAACTGCCGCGGCGGCGTCCATTACCGCCTCACTCAGAGTCGGATGGGCGTGAATGGTTGACCAGATTTCTTCCTTGGTGGCTTCCAGCCGTTTGGCCAAGACCAGTTCCGCGATCATTTCCGTGGCATCGGCCCCGATGATGTGGGCGCCGAGCAATTCGCCGTGCGGTTTGACAAAGAGCAGCTTTACAAAGCCTTCCGGGGCATTGATGGCCAACGCCTTGCCACTAGCGGCGAAGCTATAGCGACCGATTTCAACATCAAAGCCTTTTTCCTTGGCCGCCCGTTCGGTCAGCCCCACACTGGCCACCTGCGGGTGGCAATAGGTGCCGCCGGGAACCAGTGTGTAATCCATTTCGCGGCGGGAAGTGTTGAACATGCGTTCCACGGCAATCGTGGATTCAAAACTGGCCACATGGGCCAACCAAGGTGGACCAATTACATCACCGGCAGCGAAGATGCCCGGGATGTTGGTCTGGAAAGATTTATCAACTTTAATATGTCCTTTTTCAATTACCGGCGTGGCCGCAGGCGCAAACAATCCTTCGGTATTACCCGTCACCCCCACCGCAACCAAAACCTTATCGGCTTCCAGCACGGTTTGTTTGTTGGTGGCCAGATCGGTAACCGTGACTTTCACTCCCGACTCCGTGACCTCAACCTTATCCGTGCGGGTCTGAGTATGGATCGTCATGCCCTGTTTTTCGAAGATTGACTTCAGGCGGATGGAAACTTCCTCATCTTCCACCGGCAGAATCTGCTTCTGCATTTCAATCACAGTGATCTGGGTGCCAAACGAGTTGTAGATATAGGCGAATTCGATACCAATCGCGCCAGCGCCGATCACAATCATCCGCTTGGGCAATTCAGACAGAACCATGGCTTCACGGCTGGTGATAATCCGCTTGCCATCGGGTTTAATGCCGGGAATATCACGGTTGCGGGCTCCGGTACACACCAGAATATTCTTGGCATTCAGGGTGTCTACTACCTGACCCTGTGCGTCTTTGACTTCGACCACACCGGGTTTGGGAATGAACGCCGTGCCTTTGTAGGCTTTGACGTTGGATTTTTTGAATAGGAATTCAATGCCTTTGGATAATTGCGCGGCCACATCGCGGCTGCGTTTGACTACCTTGCACCAGCTTTCGCCCAGTTTTTTGGGGTCAACGGTTACCCCAAAAGAATCGCCTTGTTTAAGCATCTGCTGGTAGAAGTGGGCATCATTGATAAGCGTTTTGGTTGGGATACAGCCCCAATTCAGACACACGCCACCAAGTCGGTCGTTCTCTACACAGGCCACGGTCTTCCCCAGTGCGCCGGCCTTGCACGCGGCCACATAACCGCCGGGGCCAGATCCGATAATAACCACATCAAAGTTTTCCGTTGCCATAACCAAACTCCTTGAGCGGACACCATATGGTATCGCGATTACTTACCGACCAAAAAAGCAGTCAGACGATCCAGTCCCTTATCAATCTGCGTCATGCTAGTGGCAAAGCTCAAACGGACATGGGTGGGGAAGCCAAAATCATTTCCCGGAACGAGTGCCACATGAGCCTCTTCCAATACCAAAGCGGAAAATTCGATCGCATCTTTGCAGATTGTACCCTTGGCGCCCAAAGGCTTGCCTAATACGCTGGCGATATTGGGGAAGACATAAAAAGCGCCGGTGGGCTTAACGCAGAATATGCCAGGAATCGCATTGAGGCGTTTCCAGATGTGCGCACCGCGGACTTCAAATTCTTTTCGCATTTTTTCTACTTCCACCGCACTATTCGGATTGGTGTAGGCCTCAACAATTGCGGGCATGCAGAAGCTGGTGATATTGCTGGTCATCTGGCTCTGCAGTTTATTCATGGCACCGATCAATGACTTGGGCCCGGCCGTGTAACCGATGCGCCAGCCGGTCATGGCAAAGGTTTTGCTCAGGCAGTTGCAGGTGATGGTGCGGTCTTTCCAGAAACTGAAATCCAGACTGGCCCATGAGCAAGTGGTCTGGCCGTCAAAGAGCAGCTTTTCATAGATCTCGTCGGAACAGACCCAGATGTCTTTGTGCGGGGCGATGACTTTGGCCAATTCCGCCAGTTCGCCGGGGTGATAGGTGTGTCCGCCGGGGTTGCTGGGCGAGTTCATGATGACCATGCGGGTGCGCGGTGTGATCGCCTGGGCCAGCTGGGTGGGGGTAATGCGGAAATTATTAGACGGATCGCCCGCGATAATGACTGGTACGCCACCGGCCAGTTTGACCATTTCCGGATAGCTGACCCAGTACGGGGCCGGGATGATGACTTCATCGCCGGGGTTCAATACCGCCATAAAGGCGACATACAGGGCATGCTTCCCCCCCACCGAGATGATAATCTCTTCCGGGGTGTAATCCAGAGCATTTTCACGTTTCAGCTTATCGGCAATCGCCTTGCGGGCTTCCGGCGTGCCGGTAGTGGGCTCATACTTGGTTTTTCCGGCTAACAAGGCCTTGATGGCGGCATCTTTGATAAATCCCGGGGTATCAAAATCGGGTTCTCCCGCGCCATACGACACCACATCTACACCGGCCTTCTTCAAGGCGTTGGCCTTGGCGGTAATAGCTAGAGTGATAGACTCGGAAATATCATTCAGACGATTGGCCAGCGGCATCATGCATGCATCCTTATACAAAGACAAAAAACTGTAATCCACCCTAAGTCTACGGCTGGTTTTCTACTTTGCCAGCCAAAATTCGGGGTGGCCACTATTTCAACGTTAAAACTCGCGTCCATTGCAGGATAAACTGCGGAAATACACCCAGCAGAATCACCCCAACCGAGCACGTCACGGCGGCAATTCCCACCGGGATGGACTTCCTGGGTACGATCGGCAACCACGGGTCACGCAGATACATGGCCGCGATAATCCGCAGGTAATACGCCGCGGCTATGGCCGCATTAATCACCATAATAATCGCCAGCCAGGAATGGCCCGCACTGAACGCCGACTGTATCAGGTAAAGCTTGCCCCAAAAACCAAAGGTCAGGGGCATGCCAATCAGACTCAAAAGGCAAATCGTCATCCCCAGAGCCGTCCATGGATGGGCTTTGGAGATACCGGACAAGTCCTCTACCTCTTCGGCGGAATCAGGCTTGCCCTGTAGATAAATCAAACAGGCAAATACGCCCAGATTCACTACCGCGTAGCTTACCAGATAGAACAACGTTGCGGCGATCCCATCGCGGGAAGCATCCCCACCGATCAGCGTGGGACCCACCACCAGACCCACTAGCATATAGCCGGTATGGGCGATGGACGAATAAGCCAAAATACGTTTGATGTTACGTTGCATGAGTGCCAGGGTGTTACCCACCGTCATGGTAAGTACCGCCAGTACGGTTAGCATCGCAATCAGCGACTGTCCACCCAGACCCGGGAATTCCCACTGCGTCAAGCCCAGAATCTGAATCAGGGCTACAAATCCAGCAGCCTTGGGAGCAAAGGCCAGAAACGCCGTAACCGGCGTCGCGGCGCCCTGATAGACATCGGCCGCATAGAAATGCATCGGCACCGCAGCGATCTTATAGGCAATCCCGATAATCGCCAACGCAATCCCAATCGTGGCCAACGGTGGAACTTCATGGGCATTGATGGCGGTCATCAGAGTGGTGCCGATGCTGGCCAGCCGGGTGTCGCCGGCAAAGCCATACAGATAGCTGAATCCGAACAGGAAGATTGCCGCCGCCAGAGCGCCGAGGAAAAAATATTTAATCGCTGATTCCTGGGCTTGGATACTGCCACGTCCCGTCGCCACCAAAATGTAGGTCGGGATACTCACCAATTCCAACGCCATGAACATCCAGATCAGATCATTGACCTTGCCCATCATCGAAACACCGGCCAGCGAAAACAGCAGCATGCTGTAAAATTCGGCGCGATAGTGTTTATCGGTTTCAGAGGGGTTGTCGGTGGAGGGCATATCCCAAGCCACCAGAATCGCCATGAATCCGGCCGCTGCTGTTAAAACCGATACGAATTGCCCCAGAGGGCTCACCAAGCCCGCAGGAATACCGGGCAGGAAACCTGTCGCCAGACCAAAAGCCGCCAATAAACCCAGCAGCGCCAGGATTTGGGCGCTGGCGCGGAGCCGGTCATTTTTCAGCATGCCCAGTAACATCGCCGCCAATGCCGCCAAGAGCAGCACTATTTCAGGCAGGAGCGTATATAGATTTGTTTCCACAAATTACCTCGTTCATTAAGCTTCAGTGCGTTGGGTACGGCAGGGGTAAAACCACGTTAACCGGCGCCTCGTGCGCCACGATGCTGTTTTGGATATTGCTTACCGGTTGACGCAGCGAGTCCAGCATGGGTTGCGGATACACCCCCAGCACGATGACACCGATGGCCAAGGGGGCCAAAACGCACCATTCCCGGAAGCTCAAATCTTTGACGGGTTCGTGTGGCGCTGTCACATCATGGGCAGGCTCTTTCAAGGGACCAAACACTACGCGACCGGTCCAGTAGAGCAGGTAAACCGCACCCAAAATAACCCCGGTGGCCGCAACCACCGCGTAATACGGCCCAAGATTACCGTGGAATGCCGCATGCGTGGTACCCAATGTTTGGCCGCTGCTGAAGGTACCAATCAGAACCAGAAATTCCGACACAAAACCATTCAACCCCGGCAAGGCAACCGAACTAAGCACAAAGAGCACGGCAAAGGAGGCCAAGACGGGTGTCCGCCGGGCCAAACCGGAAACTTCATCCATTGAGCGGGTGTGATAGCGTTCGTAAATCATACCAACCACCAAGAACAACGCCCCGGTCGAGAGGCCATGGTTAATCATGTACATGATCGAACCGACCATCCCCTCCTGGGTTAAGGCCAGCATACCCAACACGCAGAACCCCAAGTGGCTGACCGATGAATAGGCGATCAACTTCTTCATGTCGGTCTGGACCCAGGAAATCAGTGCCCCATAGATGATGCCCACAATACAGGTAATCGCCAACCACGGCGCTAAGGCCAATGTGGCATCGGGGAACATGGGCAGGCTGATGCGAATCAGCCCGTATGTCCCCAGCTTAAGTAGAATGCCAGCCAGCAGCACGGAACCCGCCGTGGGTGCTTCCGTGTGCGCCAACGGCAACCACGTATGTACCGGGAACAACGGGATCTTGACTGCAAAGCCGCATAACAGCCCCAGAAAAATCAGAATTTGGGTATTGGTCGGCAAGGTCGCCCCAAATGCGTACAACGTCTCCAGTTCAAACGACCACACCCCTTTGGAGGCATAATACAAGTATCCGGTGTAGACCACGGCGGCGAGCAAAAACACCGACCCGAAGAAGGTGTAGAGGAAGAAGCGTACTGCCGCCTTGCGCCGGTCGGTACCACCCCAAATCCCAATGAGGAAAAACATGGGGACCAGGGTGAATTCAAAGGCGAGATAGAACAGCACCACATCCCGGGCACAGAAGCATGTCAGCATGGCGCCGTAAAGGATCAATAACCATGCGTAAAATTCCGGCTCCCGGGTTTTGATGTATTTGAAACTGCCCAGTATGGACAAGGGAGTGAGGAGCGAAGTCAAAAGAATCAGCCACAATGAAATTGAATCAATCCCGAGTGTAAAGGTGATCCCAAACTGGGGAATCCACGGCACAGAGAAGGCATATTGCACAACTTCGGGAGTGGCGAAGTCAAAATTACACAATATTTTCAGGTTGAATGCCGCGAGTACCAGCGAGAGCAGGAATGCCGTAGGCGCGGCCTTCTTGGCGTCCCAACGCCCTACCAGCAGTACCAAAACCGCACTCACCAGTGCGGCAAGAATAAAGAGTGGTAACGTCCACATAGGTTTATTGCATCTCCAATTACGTGCCGGGGCACGGTATTTTACCGGGTCATAAGATATAAAATGCCCGCGATCACAGCGACCGTTCCGGCAATCATTCCTGTGGCATACTTTTGTACGTAGCCGCTTTGTCCCGGCTTGAGCACATGTCCAACCAATTGCGGCAAGAGCCCAACCACAAAGACCAAACCATCAATGACCAGCCGGTCAAACAGGAACAACATCTGCCCCAGCAGCCACAGTGGTTTCTTGATGATCGCGTCATAGAGTTCATCAATGAACCACTTGTTTTCCAGAAAGGTAACAATGGGTTGCAACTTCTGCGCCAGGCCGGTGGCCGCAGCGCGGTTCCACAGGTGGAAATAGGCTGCGATCCCAATGCCGATCACGGCCAGGATGGAACTGATGATGCCCATGGCACCATGTGACACCAAATCCTTGTGAACCACAGTCTCGGTTTCGCTGCCGTGTACGACAGGTTGTAATACCGGGGCCAGGAAGTCATGGAACCAACCGCCATGGCCATGCTGACCACCGAACACACCCAGATAACCAACCCCAATGGCCCCCACCGATAAGCACAACAACGGAATCCACATGCTAGCCGGGCCATCATTGGGACCGTGGCTGGCGTGGGCTTCATGCCCATGATCGTGGGCGTTAGATTCATGGGCGTCATGTGTACCATGTCCATGGTCATCAGCCAGAGCAAAGGGCGAGGGTTCATGATGCCCTGCCGTGCTGGGCAGTTGTTTCGGCCCCATGAACACGCGGAAGAACAAACGGAACGTGTAATACGCGGTCAACAAGGCTACGAGTAGACCCACGGTTCCGAGGATTGGTCCCAGATGGACGCCACCCAGCGCAATATGGGAATTGAAGGTTTTATACAATATTTCATCTTTGGAGAAGAAACCCGCCAAGCCGGGCACGCCCGACAATGCCAGGCATCCCATAAGCATGGTAAACGCCGTGATAGGCATCACCTTGCGCACCCCCGACATCTTGCGGATGTCCAGTTCCCCACCCATGGCGTGCATGACGGCCCCTGCCGACAAGAACAACAAGGCTTTGAAAAATGCGTGGGTAAAGACATGGAACACCGCCGCGGTGGATGCGGCCATCCCCAAGGCCATGAACATATAACCCAACTGCGAGACCGTTGAATACGCCCAAATCTTTTTCAGGTCATACTGGCATAGAGCAATGCTGGCGGCCAACAGCGAGGTAAAGCCCCCGACAATGGCGACCACCGCCATGGCCGCTTCATTGAGGGCAAAGATCGGCTGGCAACGGGCAATCATATAGATACCCGCCGTCACCATGGTTGCGGCATGAATCAAGGCCGACACCGGGGTCGGGCCTTCCATTGCATCTGGTAACCATACATGCAGCGGGAATTGGGCTGACTTACCAAAGGCCCCCACCATCAGTAGGAACGGAATCACGCTGATCGCCCATTCGTGTTGTAGGACAAAAGCGTGATCCGCCAATTTAGCGAAGACCGTTTGATAGTCCAACGCTCCAAATGTGATAAATATCACAAATATGCCGATAGCGAAGCCAAAATCGCCAATACGATTGGTGATGAAGGCCTTCTTGGCTGCCGCTACTGCCGAGGGACGTGGGTAGTAGTAGCCAATCAAAAGATAACTCGCCACGCCCACGCCTTCCCAGCCCAGATACAAGAGTACGAAGTTGTTGCCCATCACCAGCATGGTCATGGCGAAGACGAACAGGCACAGGTATGCGAAGAAACGGAAATAACCGTAATCGCCCTTCATGTAACCGCTGGCAAAGATGAAGATCAGGAGGCTGATAACCGTGACAAAGGCCAGATAAATCGCGGTCAATGGGTCAATAAAGATACCGACGGAAATTTGCAGATGACCAGCGCTGATCCAGTTGAAGAAGTTGCGGTCCAACATCCCCCCCGCCACCTGTCCGCCCTGAAATTCACGGACGATCCCCAACGCGATAATCGCACTGCCCAGCAAAGCCAGAATCGCAATGATGTGCGAGGCGCCCTTGAGCACGCGTCCGCCCGCAAGGCCGATAATCACCGCCCCGGTCAGAGGCAGCAGGGGAATCAGATAAGCGTAGTCCAAAGCGTTCACTTAAATCTCCAGACAAAACCCGCATGATACGGGGGTACATTAAGTTCCGGTATCAACCCTGTAATTGCGACCAGGCTTCCGTATCCAAAGTGGCCTTATTCTTGTACAGATAGACTACCAAGCCCAAGGCCAGCGAAGCCTCCGCAGCCGCCACCGCCAGCAGGAAGATGACAAACGACTGCCCTTGGGGATTGAAGTGATATCGGCTAAAGGCCACAAAGTTCAAGGCCACCCCTTGAAACATGAGTTCCGTGCACAGGAACATTAGAATCAGATTGCGCCGGACCATAAAGCCGATCAGGCCCAGCACAAAAAGTACCGCACCCACGACCAGATAGTGATAGAGTTCGATGCTTCCCATAGATTCGTCTTGTCCTATTGGTTTAATGGTGCCGTACGTTCCGAATCCACACTCACACCAGCGGTGCGTTTACGGGCAATCATCACCGCCCCCACGAGCGAGATCGTCAGCAGGATGCCCGCGAGTTCAACCGAGAATAAATACTTGCCGTAAAGCGAGTTACCGAGTACTTGAATATTGCCGGGCACGGTGTTGGCGGTAGCGGTAGTTGCCTGGGCCATACCTGCGGTCGGCAAGGTGGGCAAGACTCCCGATTGGGGTGCGGGCATGAGTTCCCCAGCCGCTGCATACTTGTTTTCCAGATACGCGACCATCTTGGTATCAGGATTGTTAACCTGAACGAGACTTTCGCCCGGCTTGGGGAAAGTAGCCAGAAGCACCGTGCCAATCAACAGGAAGCCCACAAAAACGGCCGGGAGTGGATCGGCGGCAAAACGGTCGTATTCTGCAGCACGACGCCCGCCTACTTCCTGACTGGCCAACATGATCACAAACACATAGGTCACCAAAATGGCGCCCGCATAGATAATGATCAGCACCACGGCGACAAACTCTGCCAGCAGTAAGACGTAAAGCCCTGCACCAGCGAGGGATAGCAATACGAAATAGAGCGCGGAATAGACCGGCTTGGGATGGCAAATCACCCCTATCGCACTGGCGATGGCGATGCCCGCGAACAGGTAAAAATAAACCGGTAAGCTCACTTCTGTGTTGTTGTGGGCAAACAGACTTGCCAGATAGGCAAACAGTCCGGCCAGGGTCAGCGCCCCCAGCAACCCCCCAACCTTGACGAGGCTGGGCTTGGCGCGCGGTAACATCAGATAGACTGTCACAGCCCCTAAGGCAGTGAGAACCAGCAGAGGCATGGATAAGTTCATCTACGAATCCCTTACAGTGCGATTAACACCCGGGGCGTCTACCGTCCCGAGAACCGTCAGAACTAGGAATTATCTTTGAATGCGTACTAATTTCAAGCGCGGACGGCATTTAGCTGCTACTTCCGGACAATATTTCCCGGCCGCGACAGGCAGATTGTAGCGCGTTACTCCAATTTGGAAAGTCCCGGCTGGGTTTCGTTCTTCAAAATTGTGGCATTTCGCTGCCATTGCGTCAGTTTTACCCGCCGGAAGGCCCGACCTTGCGTGGCCTGATCCCATTTCTGGACATCCCAGTCCAGTATCTGAGCTAATTCCAGTATGGGACCGGGCTGGCGGGGCAGAAAGTCTTGGGTGGTTGTTTGGGGCGCGTGGCGATTATGGGGGCATACCTCCTGGCAAATGTCACAACCGACTATATAGCCAGCCTGAGCCATAGGGGATTTTAACTCCTCAGCAATGTCCCCCTTGTGTTCGTTCGTGAGATAGCTCAGGCAACGACTCGCATCCAGTTTATAGGGCGTCAAAGCTTGCGTCGGACATGCCGTAAGACACCGGGTGCAGGTGCCACAGTGATCCGGCTCCGGACGGTCAAACTCAAGGGTAAGATTGGTCAGCAACACCCCAAGTACAAAATAGGACCCATGACGGGGACTGATCAAGAGGGTATTTTTGCCAATCCAGCCCAAGCCCGCTCGGGCGGAGAATTCTCGTTCCATAATCGGCCCGGTATCCACATAGGCACGTGCTTCCAAGGTGGCCTCACGCGCCGTCAAATCCCGATGCAAGCGCCGTAGTTTATTGGTTAAGACTTTGTGGTAATCTCGTCCCCATGCGTAACGGGCGATCTTGCCTTGAGTAGGCGGGCATGGGGGCATGGGGGTTGGCTGGTAGTGTAACGCCAAGCAAATAACACTACGCAACCAAGGGAACCGTATTTTGGGGTCCAACCGTGTGGGCACATTTTCGGCCATATAGTGCATCTGGCCATGTCGTCCCAACGCCAACCATTCCTGATAGGCTTGGGCATATTCTGACGCATGGGCCGGTGCAATCCCCACCAGATCAAAACCTGCTGCCAATGCCATGGTTTTAATCTCGGACGCATTGGTCATATTGAATATGCCTGCCAGAATTATTTATGCGTATCTTTGGGCTTTTCAATCTCTTCGGGAACGGCGGCGAGTAAATCTGACGGAGGTGGCAATGATTCTTCGGCCAGAATTCGGGCCTCCCCCGCATCGGGGTCACTGGCCAGCACATCCAAGGCCGCGGCATTACGCCGATCCAGATGGGGTGTCGCCACATTAACCACCTGATTCCGCCGGGTGATATAGATTCGCATGCCCATCCACAACACCCCCAGCAAGAAAATTCCCGCCATGCTTAGCACCACCTCGGGATGGTCAAACAGTGAGGGCTTTTTCTCCGCTGGCAAGGTCGTGCTGGATACGTTTTGACTACTCTGGGCCGACGTCTGCATGCCCGAGACATTCATCTGCGGCGCCCGGGTCACGGTGTACGCTTGCCCATCAATAATTTCTACGTTTGGGTTCGTCGTTTGTGCCAAGAACATGGGGAGTCTCCAAACTTAGGTTAGGGTCAGGCCTTTGCCAAGAGCTTCTGCCATTTGCGCAACTGCGTGCGCAGTTGTACCGGACCACCTGCGCCATGGGAACGGTAACGTGTGACCACATTATTGGCCCCAAGAAATTCGTACACATCCTGGGTGATAGTCGGATTGAACGACTGCAAGACAGGCAACTCCAGTTGGGACAGTTGGGTCAATCCCAGTTCCTCGCAGCGGGCAACCAGACTGCCCACCACATGGTGCGCGGTACGGAAGGGGATACCTTTATTGACCAGATATTCGGCCAACACAGTCGCGTCGGCAAAGCCTTCATCCAATTTGGCGTTAATTCGGACGGGTACCAGCCGTGTTCCGGCAATAATCCGTTGGGCCATCCGCACCGATTGCAGGACCTGATCAAAGGCAAAGAAAATGCAGCGTTTATCCTCCTGCATATCCCGGTTGTAGGCCAGTGGCTGCCCCTTCATCATGGTCAGTAACGCCACCAACTGGCCGTAGACCCCGCCCGTCTTGCCGCGAATCAGTTCCAGCATATCGGGGTTGCGTTTCTGGGGCATCATGGATGAGCCGGTGGTATAGGCATCATCAATCCGAATAAAGCCAAACTCGGTGGTGGTATACAAAATCCACTGCTCAGCCCAGCGGGACAGGTGCATCGCCACCATGGACAGATCGAAAGCGAACTCACAAAGAAAATCACGGTCGGAAATCGAATCCAGGCTGTTATCCGTGATGGTTGGGAATCCAAGCAACTTCGCGGTGTAGGCCCGGTCAATGGGGAGTGTGGTACCCCCAACCGCCCCCGCGCCCAAGGGGAGAACTTTGGTGCGGTCACCACAGTCCGCCAGCCGCGCGCGATCCCGATGCAGCATTTCGACATAAGCCAACAATTCATGCCCGGCCATAATCGGCTGGGCGCGCTGCAGGTGTGTGAACGAGGGCATAACGACATGGCCATCAGTTTCGGCCAGCGTCACATAGGCCTTCTGTAATTCACCCAGTGCCCCATCCAATAAATCCAATGCCTCAATGGTCCACAACCGCACATCCAAGGCCACTTGGTCGTTGCGGCTGCGGCCGGTGTGCAATTTCTTACCCGGTTCGCCGATGCGTTCGATCAGCGCCTTTTCGACGGCCATGTGGATATCTTCCTGCGCGACATCAAATACAAAGCTGCCCGCCTGAATATCCTTCAGAATAGACGCCAGTCCAGCCTTGATGGACTTCAATTCCTTACGGTTGATCAAGCCCACATGCTGCAACATGGTGGCATGGGCCACCGAACCGACGATGTCATGCTTGGCCATGCGCTGGTCAAATGAAATAGATTCGACAAATTGTTCCGCCAGACTGTCGGTATTACCGCCGATTCGAGCCTGCCAGGATTTCTGCTTCAGTGCGTCCGCTTTTGCCATTGTGTCAACTCCCAAGAATGGTCCAAGTTTACCACACTTTTTGGACAACGCGAAGTCATCCCGGCAGTAGAAGCCACTTGAATTCCCGCCTATACTCTTTCATCCCGGTAAATACGGGGTTGCTAATGATGAGGAAACGAATTCATGACCGCTAGTCCCCCCCCCGCTTCCGGACTCATGGCCGCGCCATGTGTGATTGTTATTTTTGGTGCCACCGGCGATCTGACCCGCCGCAAACTCATTCCTGCGCTGTACAACCTGGCCAAAGATGGCCTGCTCGACCCCCGCACGGTCATTGTGGGTTTCGCCCGTCGGCCCAAGTCAGATGAGGATTTCCGTACTGATCTGACGGCGGGGATTGAGCAATTCTCGCGTTCCAAGCCCATTGATCATGATCTATGGAAACGCCTGATGGGACGGACTTTTTACCATCGCGGTCACTTTGATGACCCCGCCTCCTACCAACGCTTGAATATACGCCTAAACGCCTTGGACGCGGAATTGGAGCTGGGTGGCCGCCGTCTGTATTATCTGTCTACCACCCCGCTGGAATTCTCAACTATCGTGGAACATCTGGGGGATGCAGGTTTGGGCAATATTGACCCCTTCCGGGCGACCGCCTGGCGGCGATTGATCGTCGAAAAGCCTTTTGGCACCAATCTGGCCAGCGCCCGGGAATTAAACCGCACGCTCCATCGGGCCTTTGACGAGGATGCCGTTTTCCGGATTGACCACTATCTGGGCAAGCAAACCGTCCAAAACCTGTTGGTCTTCCGCTTTGCCAACGAAATATTTGAGCCCATTTGGAATCGTTCCTATGTGGATCACGTCCAAATCACCGTGTCCGAACGTCTGGGCATGGAGGGCCGGGGGGCTTTCTATGAAAGTTCCGGCACACTCCGTGATATTGTCCAGAATCACATGCTGCAACTCTTGTCCTTGGTGGCGATGGAACCGCCTGTTTCGTTGGAATCCGATGCTATCCGGGATGAAAAAGTCAAGGTTTTACGGGCTATTCGTCCCATCACCACCCCACAGGCCGGGCAATGGACAGTTCGGGCGCAGTATCACGAGGCCCAAGTGGACGGCAAGACCATCGCTGGTTACCGCCAAGAGCCGGGGGTAGCCCCGGAAAGTCAGGTCGAAACCTTTACTGCGATGAAACTGCAGATTGATAATTGGCGTTGGCAGGGCGTTCCGTTCTACCTGCGTTCAGGCAAACGACTTAATCAACAAGGAACGGAAATCCGTATTCATTTCCGGCGTGTCCCGGGCGTGCTGTTTAACCAAAACGGGGCCAAAGTAGCCAATAACGTGCTGACGCTGCGGGTCCAGCCGGACGAGGGTATTGCCCTAAGTATGAACGCCAAAGCTCCGGGTGCCGGGGTTCGGGTGGCACCAGTGGAGATGGACTTTGCCTACAAAACCGCGTTTGGGTCCTATTCGCCTGAAGCCTACGAGCGTCTGCTGCTGGATGCCATGCTGGGTGATGGCACCCTGTTTATCCGCAGTGATGAAGTAGAACGGGCCTGGACCATTATTGACCAGGTGCAAACCGCGTGGGCCAGTGGCGTACCGGCGTTGTCCACGTATGATCCATTCAGTTGGGGGCCGACCGAGGCAGAGGCCTTGATGGCTCAGGATGGCCGTGCCTGGGACGCCCTGTCACCGCCTCGCAAAGACTGTACTTGAGGTAATGACCATCCTTGACTACCATCTACGCTGCTCTGGAACTAAACCTTTAAGCGTAGAGTGCGATGTCTTTAGCCCTGACCACCCCCCCCCGCCGTGTACTGATCATCAAACCCAGCAGTCTGGGCGATGTGGCTACTACGATGCCTTTACTGTGTGACCTACGTGCCGAGTGGCCCACCACCGAGTTTGACTGGCTGATCGCCCCCGGCCTGACCGATTTACTCCGCGGCCATTACGCCATCAGTGAATTGATCCCCTTTGAACGCAAACAACTTTCCGGCTGGCCCTTTCGCGCCTCAGCCTGGGCATCGTTCACGGGCTTGGTCCGAAAACTGCGGGCCCGGCACTATGATATTGCGATTGATGCGCAGGGGTTGGCGCGTTCTGCCTGGTTGGCGCGTTTGAGTGGTGCACGGGTACGGATCGGATTCGCTGATGCCCGTGAGTTGGCTCCCTTACTGTATACCCACACGGCACCGGCCGCAGCCCAGGCATTACCGGCGGTGGCTCGCATGCGTCGTTTGCGGCTCCCGTTGGATATCACCCCTGCAGATCGATGCTCCTATCGTGTACCGGTTACCGCAGCCGCACTGGAATTAGCCCGAGCGCAAACCGGGCATCAGTCGTATATTGCCGTCATCCCCGGCGCCCGCTGGAATACCAAACGCTGGCCCACGGCCAAGTATGTCGCACTGATTCAGGCACTGGCGAACCAAGCCCTGCAGGTGGTCCTGCTGGGCAGTCCCGATGAACGCGCGCTATGCACCGAAATTGCTCAACAAGCCAACGCTGGCGTGTTGAATCTGGCGGGACAGACCGACCTTGCCGGTATGATCGCTCTATTAAAACTGGCGGATTTGGTGATAGGCAACGATTCGGGCCCCTTGCATGTGGCAGTTGCACTGGGGCGTCCAGTTGTGGGTATCTACGGCCCGACCGATCCCAACTACGTCGGCCCCTATGACCAACTCGACCACGTGGTACGCCACCCGGTACCGTGTCATCCTTGCCGACGCAAGGAATGCGACCACCACAGTTGCATGAACCTGCTGGAATTTGTCACGGTCTGGGCCAAGATCGAACAGGTAATTATGGCGAACAACATTCGAACAGGTAAGTAGTAATGGCAAAACCTAACAAATATATCCTCGCGAGTGCTTCCCCGCGCCGGGCAGAACTGTTGCATGCTGCCGGACTGGACTTTCATGTCCGGGTTAGTCCCACCCCAGAACCCACACGCCGCCCCAACTGGATACCCATTACCACCTGGCCGGCCTTACTGGCGTTAATTAAGGCCCAATCGGTCTTAGCGCTGTATCCCGGCCAGCCGGTGGTTGTCATCGGTGCCGATACAATTGTTGAACTCGACGGTGAGATCCTCGGTAAACCCCGGCACTGCAGCGATGCCCGGCGCATGTTGACGCGACTCTCCGGCCACCAGCATCAAGTCCATACTGGTGTGGCCATCGTTACCCCGCACGGCCAGGAAACTCTGCTGGCCACCTCCGTGTGCTATTTGAAAAAACTGACGCCGCGCCAACTTAAAGCGTACCTAGACTCCGGCCTGTGGCACGGCAAGGCTGGGGCGTATGGGATTCAGGATGAGACCACCGAACCGTGGGTGCGCCTGCGTCGCGGGTCATGGAGTAATGTGGTGGGCTTGCCGATGGAGGCGCTGCGGCCACGTTTACAGACTTATGCCAACGCGGGTTGTTGAACACTTGCAGTGACGGGGGCCAGAAGCGTTTCATACCACGCGCAAACCTGCGGCACTTTTTTCGGCCACAAAAATTCTCGTTCCACCCGTTGTCGGGCACAGGCACTCATGCGCAGACGTAATTCGGGATTGGCTAACAAGGTTCGCATGGCGGTGGCTATGCCGTGGGCAAATTCGGCAGGATTGGTCGGTGGTACGCGGATGCCACTGTGTTCGTCCACCACATATCCGGGACCGGCGTAATCCGCGGTTAAGATGGGTAGACCGAAACTTTGGGCTTCCATCAGAACATTACCGGTGGTTTCGCGGAAGCTGGGGAAGACAAAGACATCCGCGGACCGAAAATACTCGTCTACTTTAGCGCGGGGTTGCTTGCCATGAAAGATCACTTGTGACCCCAAGCCTAATTCCTGTACCAAGGTTTCACAGACCTTCCGGTCATCACCATCACCCACCACGTCCAGCACCGCGCCCGGCGAGGATTTTAACTCCGCCAGCGCCTGAATCGCATCACGCAACCCCTTGGTTCGCACAATCCGGCCCACGTATAACATGCGACACCGATCACTTGATGTGCTACGTCGTGCCAAATCAATCTCGGGTAATTCCGGCACTCCGGTCTCGGGCATAATCCGTACTTGGCGTGACGATGACGGCGGCAACATACTTGCCATGAGCGGTGATACCGCCAGAATCATATCTGTTTTGGTCAAAGTCGCATGCAACCACGGATCATATTTATAACGCCAGGTGTCCAAGGCGCGGAATCGGGTATACCATGCCATCGCCCCCACTGCTTCCTGCATGCCCGGCGGGGTAGGTTGACTGCCCCCGATCGGGCCCAAAACAACCGGCATACCAAAGCCCAACGCTGGGCACGGGTAGCGCGGGGCTAAGGGGGCAATCTGATGTACCAAATCCCATTTCCGTCCCGAGCGCAAGGCTTGCTTGATCCAACGCCGGACGGCAAAGTAATATTTTACGTACCCGGGTTTTAGCATGCTGTTGATGCGTTCATGACGCCGCAGAAACGCCGGTTCAGTCCATAACGTCACGTCGACGCCGGGCAGATAATCACGGATATCCGTAGCCCCATGCCGGCGGATGGCCAACACGGTCACCTCATGATGTTGCGCCAACCCCTCCACCCAGCGGAACGTGCTCAGAGACTCGCCCACATCTTTGGGGTCGGCATAGGGTGCCAGCAGTAAGATACGTTGGCGCTTGGCCATATCAGGCCCCTTGCATACGTGGCCAGCTTTGCTTGAATTCCCGCACCACACCCCAGAAATGATTACGCCGTTCCAGCGCTTTGGCTGCCCGGGTTACCAGCGCCACCAGTGCCCAGTAGAACAAACGGCTAACGTTAAACAGATACAAAACCCCGGCCGTCAACAACGCCATAAACAGACCATGATGTTTGCGCTGCCAGCGGACCAGACCGCTGGTTAACATCAAGTCCCGCCGATGATTGCATTTCTTGGCCGAACCGCTGCCGTGATGGATGATTTCACCCACCGGCGCCATCCGCACCTTCCAGCCGGCTTTACGGAAACGTTTGCACCAATCGGCATCTTCACCGTAGAAGAAAAAGGCTTCGTCCAATTTGCCTACCTGAGCCAATGCGGTAGCCCGGATCAGCAGATAACAGCCCATGACCACATCCACATCGCGGGTTTGGTTACGGTCCCATCCGCTGTCCTGATAACGATCCAGCCAACGCAGGACCGGTACCCGGGCCACGCCAGAAGTAAGAATAATCAGGTTAAACAAAGTCGGGTCGGCCCGGGTGGACCACTGGGTGGTACGGTCCGTATTCAGTACTTTGCACCCCATGGCCCCTACTTCCGGATTCGCATCCACATAGGCCACGGATTTTTCCAGCACATCACCCAGCACAATAGTGTCAGAATTAAGCAGTAAAATGTGACGGCCGGTAGCCACATCAATAGCCAAATTATTAGCCGATGCGAAACCGGAGTTTACCGGATTGCGAATCAGTCGGACTTGCGGAAACTCTTTGGCGACCATATCGGCCGACCCATCACTGCTGGCGTTGTCCACCAGGATAATTTCGGCCTGCAAGGCCCCAAGATTGGCATAAACCGATTCGAGGCAGGCCCGCGTCATCGCGAGGGTGTTCCAACTGATGATGATGATCGAAATATCCATAGCAGCTCCTGTATACAATGACCCTGTGCCTGATTACATACAACGGCCGTGCCAAGAATTGCATTAGTACACTATTTAAGGGGTTTTGGTCGGATAATTCTTGCGCCGCGGAGCATTTGTAGCAATCTTCTCAATCTGACACACTCCCTGAACTCAGCCTGCTATACTCGGTGAATCATCTTGAAAACGGTTATTATGCGTCCCTTTACTTGGAGTACCGGATATGGGCTGGTTGATACTGTTACTGGCGGGTATATGCGAAGTTGGGTTTACCACCCTGATGAAGCTATCCGACAACTTTACCCGGCTATGGCCGACGGTTGGCTTTGCCGCGTGTGCTATTGCCAGTTTTTTACTGTTGTCATTTGCGCTTAAGACGATCCACCTGGGGACTGCTTATGCCGTATGGACCGGATTGGGTGCGTTTGGTACCGCCCTGATCGGAATCTGTTTCTTTGGCGAACCCTCCAACCCCATGCGTCTGGTGTTTCTGTTCGGACTCATTGCTATGATTATTGGACTAAAGTTTGTCAGCCCGCACTAACAATTTTGACGCAGTGTAGTGCTGATACTCAGTATCAATTGCAAATCCTCCTTGCAGCTACAGCCAAACATCCACTAATCTAGGGGAATTAGATGTTTTTTATGTGAGGTTGCCCACGAATGTCCGCAGCAAATACTTCCCCCCAACGCGATCGTCATCTGGTCTCCGGCCAGCATCAGGTCATTAAGGGCTTCAGAACCTGGTTTGACAACCATGGGGAGATGACCTGTGCAATTATCAGCGGGGTCTTACTGGCCGCAGCTTTTGTCTTAACCCTGATCTACGGCGATACCATCAGCATCACTCCCCCCAAGGGGACCCTGCCCAGTCTGCCCGAGGCTTATTACGCCTATCACACTATGGTGTATCTGGCCTTTGGTCTGGGGTTTTTCTTCGGGGCCGGGGAAGCTTGGGAGGCATTGCGTGAAGGCAAGCTCGACATCCATTTCCTGATGGTTGCCGGAGCCGTGGCTTCGATCTTTCTGGATGCGGAGATGGAAGGTGCGGTACTGCTGTTCCTGTTTACCCTGTCCGGGGCACTGGAACATTATGCCATGCAGCGCACCCATGCGGCTTTGGAATCACTCATGAAGTTATTCCCGAAAGAAGCCATATTGATTGACGCGGCCGGTCAGCAAACCACGGTTAAATTGACTGAATTGAAAATTGACGATCACATCTTGATTCGTCCCGGCGAAAATATTGCCGCCGACGGCATTGTAATCGAGGGTCGCTCCGCGATTGATGAATCGGCAATTACCGGCGAGTATCTCCCCCGGGAAAAGGGTGTGGGCGCGGAAGTCTTTGCCGGCACGCTGAATAATTCCGGCCGGCTGGTGGTCAAAGTCAGCAAATTGGCCGGCGATACCACGTTAGCCCGGATCATCCATCTGGTGACACAGGCCCGCGAAGAAAAGGCCCCAGTCGAGCAGTTGTTTGAGAAGATCGGCACGCCCTACACCATTGGCGTCCTGGTACTTAGCATAAGTTCGGCCCTGATTCTGCATTACTTTTTCGGTCTGCCATGGGTGGCACCCGAGGGATCGTCGCCCATTTCTGGAGCATTCTACCGGGCGATTACCCTGTTGATCGTGGCCTCCCCCTGTGCGCTCATCATCTCCACCCCCGTGGTGCTGCTGTCCGCAATCGCCACTTGTGCCCGGCGGGGTGTGGTACTCAAAGGTGGACGGCATTTGGAAAGTCTGGCCCAACTCAAAGCGTTGGTCTTTGATAAAACTGGCACCCTCACCACCGGGCAGGTCCGGCTCTCCGCCGTTGAGTTTGTGGACTCACGCCATGCCCCACTGCACTGCGATTGGCCTGCGGCAGGCACCGGAAAAGCCGAAGAAGACGAGAAGCCCGATACCACGGTCATGATGTCCAGCACCTTGCGGCAGGAATTTGCCACTGACATGGCCAAAGTAGAAGCCCAACTATGTGCCAAACGCGAGATTAAAATCGGTTGCACGGTACTACGTCATGGTGAACCTGATGTCGAGAAGTTACTGTTGAAAGTTGCGGCGGCTTTGGAAGTCAATTCCACCCACCCGTTGGCCAAAGCCGTAGTAAAAGCCGCCCACGAAGCCCAAATCAATATTCCTGCCGTGGAACAATTTGTTCAGGAGCCGGGCGTAGGCTTGCGCGGTGTAGTGGAAGGCGAGGCCGCCATTCTGGGCTCGCCCAACCTGCTGACCGGTTTATGTCAAACGCTGTCGGTCAACCGCCTGTGTAAACGGGTTCAAGAGATCGAAGCTCAGGGACAAACTGCAGTCGTGATTTACTACGGCGGGCTGGCCGGGGTACTGAGTTTCCAAGACACCCTGCGGCCCGAAGCCAAAGCCACCGTGGACCAACTGCACGCACTGGGCGTGCGTCCCTTGGTGATGCTGACCGGCGACCATCAAAAAGCTGCCGAAGGAGTGGCACAAGCCGTGGGTATTGATGAGGTTCGTGCCGAGCTGATGCCCCAGGACAAACTCAAACATGTCGAAGATTTGGTCGCCAAATACAAGGTTGTGGGCATGGTCGGCGATGGCATTAACGATGCCCCGGCCTTGGCCCGGGCTACCGTGGGTATTGCCATGGGCTCGATTGGTTCCGATGCGGCCATGCAGGCAGCGGATGTGGTCTTGCTCTCGGATCGCATCGAACGCCTGCCCTGGCTCATCCGTACGGCCCAGAAGTCGCGTCGGGTCATGATGCAAAATCTGATTTTCGCGATGTCGGTGATTCTGGTGCTGGCGGTCTTTACCGTGCTGGGCGAGGTTAAAATGTCGCTGGGTGTACTGGGCCACGAAGGCTCGACTGTACTGGTGGTGTTTAATGGTCTACGGTTGCTGATGAACCGTCAGAAAGACTAACCTAACCCCAACGAAAACCGTCACGGCCGGAGCATCGCCCAAGCCATACTTAACGATGCTGCCGACGTATGATCATGTCGAAGTTGTACACCATACTGCGATAGGCAAACCAGACCACCAGCACACTCAGCCCGGCGGCCAGCAGGCAGGACACGGCAAACAGAATCCGGCCCATCCACGCAGTGGAAGTGCCGAGTTCATAAATCATCCCGGAGCCAAAGGCGCTGGAGGCGAAGTCGTTGGGATTCAGCATGATGGATAATGCGGTCACGGGTGAGAACCCTGCCGTGAGCAGGCCAAACCAAGACGCATGATTGGACAGTGCAAATCCGCACATCCCAGCCAGCCCGGCCACCACCACAAGAATCCCCACACAGGCCATAATTGCCAGTAGGGTGCGGGAGATCTGCAAGGACAGGTGCAGACCCAGAATGCACGCCAGCGCTAACATCATCACGGTATAGACCGGCATCAGTACGATGGTTTCGATGTGGATCAGATCATCTCCAGGGGTGAACGCATCGGCGACATTCAAGATCACCACCGTCAAAGTCATAATCATGACAAAGGGCGTCAAAAAGCCGATCAGGCCACGCAACTTGCCCCAGAGGTAGTATTTGCTGGTAATCGGAGTAATCAGCAGGATATCCAGCGTTTGGCTTTCGCGTTCCTTGGTGACGGCCGTAGCCGCCGCATTGGCGGCGACCAGTACGGCAGCCGCAAATTCGGTCAGGATCAGCCCCACCGACCATTGCCGCACCTGTTCAACGGTCATATCACCCATGATATGTGAATACGCCAGCCACAATGCTCCGATTAACCCCAGGCCCAGTGTGAACCAACGCGCCAGCCCGCGGCCGGTCATACCGCCCCGGGTCATGGCCTCACGCCAGGCAATAGGATTGTGCCAGACCGAACGGGCTTTATGCTGGCTGCGTAGGAATTTTGTCAGGATTTTCTGCATCATTAAATCCCACGGACCGGTTTCTCCGATTTGCGCCAGGTACCGCAACAATATTGCGGCGGGAATGGTCATAAAAAGACTCAAGCCGACAGCCAACAAGACAAAGGCCAACGCGGGGTTGAGCAGGTACCACTGCACAAGACCAGGCAGGTTGGTCAGCGTTGCGGGATCGGGCACGGGATAGCTGGTCGGGGTAAGTACACTGGCGAGGGCTAAAAACGGGTGGATACCTGTCAGGTAGCTGGTGGTTCCGGTGGTCGAAGCCGCCTCAATGAACCACAGCCCAAGCAGGTAGACCACATTGGCGAGAAAAAACCAAAAGACCATTTTCCCGGTGCCCAACCGGAAAACTGCCAAAGATAGGGCCAATGCACCGGTGAACAAGGCCGACCCCAGTGCGATGGCAAAGGACATAAATATTGCCCAGCCGGTCACCCCCCCATAAAACAGGAGCAAAGCGAAGACTGGTACACCACTGAGCAATAGGGTTCCCACGAAATATAGCCGTGAAAACAATGTGCCTATCACAATTTGGCTATTACTCAAAGGGGTGGAGAGTAAAATATTATAGGTCCGGGCATCACGTTCCTGGGTGATGGCACCCGCAGTAAAAATGGGGGCCAGCAGACAGATCATGGTCAATTGCACAAACGAGGCCGCCCGGAATAATTGCGAGCCCTGCCGGGCCAGTTCGGTCATATCGGTTTGATTGATACTGAAGAGTTGCCCCCCGCCCACCACCAATACCAGTAGCCCCAGATAACCCACCCGCAACAGGGCATCCCGCCAGCGCCGGCCCGCCCCCGTCACTACGCGGAGCAGAATCGGGTTGGCCGGGGCCAAGCGTAACATCGTTGTCGCAAATGTCGCCACGGTGAAACCCCAAACATTTATTGGGTCGAGTCCAAAACGCCCCGTACCGGCAGTCCGGGGTTCCCCACCGAGGCCGGCGCGGTAGTCGGTTGCGAGGCCGCAATCCGGGGGGGCAGCAAGGGATCGGCAATGGTGCGCACGGTAAAACTGTCATCTTTGGTGGCCGGGAAATCCACTTCAAATAAACGCACCGGGCCTTCGGGTTGACGGTTGGCCTCACTGCCAACATCCGCCACCGTATCCGTGCCACGCACGGCCCGGCGCTGCCGCCCCATCTCGGGCGCGGCTTCACAACCCACCATAACCACCGTTAAGCCCACCAGCATGATCCACGTCAGTTTCATAGTCAGGTCCTTATTGCTTGCGCTCATCCAGAATCCGGGCCACTTCCATGCAATCTTTATCACCACGCCCCGACAGATTGATCACCAGTATTTGTTCTTTATTCATGGTACCCGCAATCTGCAAAGCCCGCGCAATTGCGTGCGCGGATTCCAATGCAGGGATAATCCCTTCCCGTTGGGCCAGCACTTGAAACGCCTCCAAGGCCTGCTCATCGGTAATCGCGGAATATTCTACCCGTTGGGTGTCTTTCCAATAAGCATGCTCGGGCCCCACGCCGGGATAATCCAACCCCGCCGAGACCGAATGCACATCCGCGGTCTGCCCATCGGCATCCTGCAGGACATACGTCAGCGATCCGTGCAGCACCCCGGGCTGGCCCAGAGACAGCGACGCGGCATGTTGGCCGTCTTGGGGACTGCGCCCCCCCGCCTCCGCGCCATAAAGTTTAACCTGCGTGTCTTCGATGAAGGGATAGAACATCCCGGCAGCATTTGACCCGCCGCCTACACACGCCACCAGCGCATCGGGCAAACGCCCGAATTGGTCCAAACTCTGTTGCCGGGTTTCCCGGCCAATGATGGCCTGGAAATCCCGCACGATGCGGGGGAACGGATGGGGACCAGCCACGGTACCCAGAATGTAATGGGTGTGGGCTACCGAGCCCATCCAATCGCGCATCGCTTCGTTTAAAGCATCTTTGAGCGTCTTAAGCCCCGATTCCACGGCAATAACCTTGGCGCCCAATAAGCGCATCCGGAATACATTCAGGGCCTGTCGGCGGATATCTTCACTGCCCATGTAAACGTCGCATTGCAACCCCATGACCGCAGCGGCCGTGGCAGTTCCTACCCCATGCTGTCCGGCTCCGGTCTCGGCAATAACCCGCTTCTTTTTCATTCTTACGGTAAGTAGTGCTTGCCCGATGGTGTTGTTGATTTTATGGGCACCGGTATGGGTCAAATCTTCACGTTTAAGAAAGATTTTGGCGCCGCCACCCATTTCCGTCAGGCGTTGGGCAAAGTACAAGGGCGTAGGACGTCCGACAAAGTATTTAAGATAGTAGGCTAACTCACGGTGAAATTCGGGGTCTTTTTGGGCCTCATCGTATACCTCAGCCAGTTGATGAACCGCTCCCATCAGTGTTTCGGGAACATAGCTGCCGCCATAGCAGCCAAAATATCCATGGCTATCGGGGACCTGCGCCGAGGCGGCGCGGGGGGAATTAGGGCTGGTGGAACTCATGACGACTCCTGTAGTTATGCGGCATCATAGAGCCAACCGATAGGTGGTTTCAACCCAGATTCCGGATTGTTGCCCCAGTTATCCGGTAACCCGCGGAAAAACATTTTTTATGTAGGGATATTGACAGGCAGAAAAATGCCTGTATTGTACGCCTCGCATGGACATGGTTATTTTGCGGGTGGTGTTATCAGTTGGATAGAATCACCCGCGCCGAAGCCCCGGGTTGTAGGTGATGGATAGTTTGACCGATAGTTTAAAGGAGCGTGTATATGAATAGCGCAACGATGATCTTGACTCAGGCGGTGGCCGATACGGCCATTCTCTCCCTGACCGAGCACGCGGAATTGCTGCTGGCTTCGGTAGGTTCGGTAGGTTTGGACGCGGATATGCACAGCACCAATCTGCAGGCGGAATTGGCCCGCAAGCCCAAAAAAGAGCCCGTGGCACCCGAACCGGCCGAGGATGAAACCGAAGAGGAAGAAGACGAACTCGAAGATGATGACGATGATCTCGATGATTTTGATGACGATGAAGATGAAGACGATGACGACGAGGAAGAAGAGGAAGACGGTTTCGACCGATATGATGATGACGACCTCGACGAATATGACGACGAGGATTTGAACATTGACGAAGATGAGGATGACTGAGCGGCTACCCGCTTGGAAAACTCAAACGTGTCCACTAAATCCCGGGCCTTGTGCTCGGGATTAATCATTGGTGCGGGTGGTTTCGGTTACGGTTGCTGAACCGTCCATTGCATCGGCTGGGTCCGACAATCCAGATGGACTGTGAACACCTCCCCATCGCCCCCAAAGATACGGGCATGTTTGCGTAGCTGCGGCCAAATCACCTGCCGATCCGAATCCGGCAGCGTCATGCGAATGATATCCGCCAGCGCAATCCACTCCAGCCGGCCTTCATTCATCGTACGGGGGGGGAAATCAAGCGGACGCAGCACTTCGTAACAGAACATCAACCAGTGCGTTTGTCCGTTGTAGGCGGTTTCCGACACAATCCCGCTGAGACGAAAATCTGTCAGTGGTAAATCAATCCCAATTTCTTCATGCGCCTCACGTTGGGCGCAGGCCACGGGTGATTCGCCGATGGCCTGCTCGAGTTTTCCGCCAATGGGCGAATAGAGCCCGAAATTAGGTTCTTTGCCCCGGTGCAACAAGAGTACTTCCCCGGCGGTATTACGGATATACACCAAAACGGCAATTTTGTAGGGCAATGGAGTGTCTGCTGACGGAGCCATAATCGCTTCCTATACTTACGGGTAAGAGACGGGAGTTCCGTCTCGTGTAATGGTTATTGTGCAGGCAAACGTCCCGTTTGGCCACCACCCGGGCGTCAGGAGTATAACGAGCATGGCAGGATCAGCATTGGCAGATATCGCGGTAATCGGCTTGGCTGTGATGGGACGCAATCTGGCATTGAATATTGCCGACCACGGCTTCCGGGTGGCGGTCTATAACCGGACCACCGAGGTAACCCAGACATTTTTAGCCCAACACCCCGATACACCCGGCGGTCTGGTGGCAGCGACCGACCTGCCGGAACTCTTGGCCAGCCTGAAACGCCCCCGCAAGGTCATCATCATGGTCAAAGCTGGCGCGGCGATTGATGCCGTGATTGACCAACTACTCACCGCGGGGCTAGAACCCGATGATCTGGTGATTGATGCCGGCAATAGCCTGTTTACCGACACGATAGCCAGGGAAAAGAAATATGCCGGCAAACTGAAATTCATGGGTTCGGGGGTTTCCGGCGGGGAAATTGGCGCCCGCTTTGGCCCCTCTTTGATGCCCGGCGGCGATGCGGCCAGTTGGAAGTATTTGGAGCCGATCTGGTCGGCGATTGCCGCCCGGGTGGATGCCCAGGGACGTCCGTTGGAGGATTATGCCCCCGGCAAGCCCGTCCTCGGGGGCGAAGCCTGCTCCGCATATATTGGCCCCAATGGCGCGGGCCACTATGTCAAAATGGTACACAACGCCATCGAATACGTGGATATGCAGTTGATCGGCGAGGCCTACTGGGTCTTGCGACAATTAGGTGGTTTCGGTCCCGATGAGTTAGCCGAAGTCTTTGCCCGTTGGGATCAAGAACGTTTGGGGTCGTATCTGATCGAGATCACTGCCGATATCCTGCGGCAGCGTGATCCCCGTAATAATCGCAAGTTTCTGGTGGATGTAATCGTGGATGCGGCCGGCCAAAAAGGCACCGGCAAATGGACCTCGGTCAATGCGTTGGATTTGGGTATCCCCGCCAATGCCATGGCCGAGGCGGTCTTTGCCCGGTGTATGAGCGCCCTGAAGGAAGAACGTGTCCACGCCGGCAAAATTATCAAAGGCCCCAAGGTCAAGACCCGCATCGCCAAGCAACGGTTGATCGCTCAGGTCGAAGCAGCGCTCTATTGCTCGAAAATTTGTGCCTATGCGCAAGGATTCCAACTTATGGCTGCCGCTCAGGGTGAGTATGGCTGGCAGTTGGATTTTGGTGGTATCGCCAAAATCTGGCGTGGCGGGTGCATTATCCGGGCCCGATTCCTGCAAAAAATCACCGACGCATACCGACAGAATCCCGCGTTGGCCAATCTGCTGCTGGACCCGTTCTTCAAAAAGCAGTTGGCCCTCGGCAGCGAATCCTGGCGCAATATTGTGGCGCTATGTGCCCAAAATGGCATTGCCGCCCCGGCCTTTATGGCGGCGCTGGCCTACTTTGACGGTTATCGTAGCGCTCGGTCGCCTGCCAGCCTTCTGCAGGCCCAGCGGGACTATTTCGGCGCCCACACTTACGAACGCGTGGATGAGCCCCGGGGCAAGTTCTTCCATGTGGATTGGCCGGTGGCGGGACGACCGGAACTTAAGGCCTGAGGGGTTTGGCGACACTGGCGTATTTATACCGCGTCTGGTAGTCTGATTGGCTTAATCAAGACGGGATGCGGTACGGCGCTATGAGGCAATCACGGCTATGGTCACGCGGGTCCACCCTCGCACTGCTGAGTGTGCTGGGGGTTATGTTTGCACTGCCTTTTTTCTGGATGATCGCCACCAGCTTACGTGACCCGCACGAATTTGCCAATCCCGCAACGCCCGGGGAACTGGCCTTCTGGTTGCCCCGGCAATTCACCCCGGAAAATTACGCCAAGGTCTGGAGTGACCGCCAGTTTAACCTCATCCTCTACGCGCGGAACACCATCATCATTGCCGTACTTCAGGTACTGGGGGCCACCCTATCCAGTTCGCTGGTAGCCTATGCATTGGCCCGTCTGCAATGGTATGGACGCAATCTGCTGCTCCTGCTCGTGTTGGGCTGCATGATGGTACCCTTCAGCGTCACCATGGTGACCCAATACGACATCTTCCGCACTTTCGGGCTGATTGGCACCACTGCCCCACTCTGGCTGCCGTCGTTCTTCGGGGTCCCTTTTTACATCTTCCTTCTGCGGCAATTTTATATCACCATTCCGCAAGAACTCTCCGAAGCCGCCCGGCTGGATGGGTGTAGTGAATTTACCATCTGGTGGCGCATTGTATTACCTTTGAGCAAACCCGCCCTGACTGTGGTGGCTTTATTTGCGTTTATGGGGGCTTGGAATGATTTTCTGGGACCCCTGATCTACCTGAATCACCAACGCCAATTCACCCTCGCGGTGGCGCTCCAGTCATTTCAAAGTCAATCCGGTGGGGTAAGTTGGGAATTACTTATGGCGGCCAGTGCGATCGTGATTGCACCGGTTCTGGCCCTATTTCTGCTGGCGCAGAAAACCTTTGTGCAAGGGATCGCCACAACCGGCATGAAGGGCTAGTTGTTTAGCGCAACTCAGTCATGGCGTCATAGGAAAGTGTGGACAGCCGGGCCTTTAGCCGCAGCAGCAACGCCGAGTGCATCTGACTGACGCGCGATTCGCTCAGGTCCAGCGCCGCGCCGATTTCCTTCATGGTCATTTCTTCGTAGTAATAGAGAATCAGCAGCAATCGTTCGCTACGATTCAAACCCCGCAGCAAAAAGGTACGCAGATCCCGGTCCGCAAAGGCACTCGTGGGGTCGGGGATTTTGTCATCGGAAAGAATATCCAGCGCGGCGGATTCCGACTCTGCGGTATCCGCCATGGTGGTACTGAACAGCGACATACTCGCCAGCGCGGCGGTATCGCGCACCATCTTGGTCAGTTCGTCTTCGGGGATACCCAAGTAGGCTGCAACCTCATCGGCGGTGGGCGGTCGACCCAGCGTCATCGTCAGGGCATCGGTGGCACGCAGGACTTTGTGGGAACGCGAACGTACCAGCCGGGGAACCCAATCCATGGCCCGCAGTTCGTCCAGCATGGCGCCGCGCACCCGCGTGGCGCAGTAGGTCTCAAACTTAACTCCCCGGTTAATGTCAAAGGATTCAATCGCGTCGCGCAGGCCAAAAATACCCGCCTGACTTAGATCGTCTTCGTTTACTTGGCTGGGGAGTTTGCTAGCCAGACGGTCCGCCGCATATTTCACGGTCGGCAGGTAGGTAAGCAACAACTGTTTACGCAGCTCGTTACGGGCTTTGCCTTGGGCACGGGCAAACGCCAGCCATAATTCACGATGGCGGGTGGCCGGGCGCGTGGTTGCTTGAGTTGGGGTCTTTGCCATCGGTCACTCCTTGACCATATGCACTGACAGCCTCGGGCTGCTTTACAGACCATTCTTCGACACGCCTGCATATTGTCCAATCCTTGGACTCATCAGGTACGGGTAATTATCGTGGGGACTTGGGGTTAAAGTCAAGAAATATATTCCGGTTTTATGAAAATTATCTTCAAGCCCTGCCCCTAGCCCCGACTTGCGTGTCCATCCCCCAGCGGGTAATTTGCCTGTTGTTACGAAATTCTTACTGGGATTGCCATTCTGATGCGTCGAAACCTGCCAGTTCTACTCCCCCGGCCCCAACGCCTGACCCGGCCGTCCCAGCGTTATATTTTCTACCAGAAAATCCGGTTCACGCTGCCATCCGAATGGACGCGGCTGCTTATTTACACCCGGCACTTAAGTCGGGCAGTAGCCCGGCTGAGACTTCCCAAAGGTCCACGACTGGGTGTCCGCATGGAACTGTCCGTCAGTAGTTTACCGGCCCCTACCGAGGAATTATCCCGGCAAGCCTATCAACTGACCATTGCCCCCGGTGGGATTAGCCTGACCGCCAGCACTGAAGCCGGGGCCTACTATGGCCTGCAAACACTGGTGCAATTGATGCGGAATACCCCCGGACGGTTGCCGGAATTGACCATTAACGACTGGCCAGCCTTGCCCCGGCGGGGTTTTTATTCTGATGTGGCGCGGGGTAAGGTCCCGAAACTGAAAACGCTCCTGCAATTAATTGACGATTTGGCCGCGTTGAAAATCAACGAGTTTCAACTTTACATGGAGAATGCCTTCACGTTTCCCGGTCATCCCGAAATATCCGCCGCGACCACGCCACTAACTGCGGAGGATATCCGGCAGTTGGACGACTACTGTCAGCAGCGTTTTATTGACTTTGTGCCGTCGCTAACTTCATTGGGGCATTTCGACAAAATCCTACGGTTACCCAAATATCGGCCGTTGGCCGAAATTGAACCGGCAGAACTGCCCGCGAAAGGGATTACACCATGGTGCAGCGATCCCTGGACTTTGTGTGTCACTGACCCGGCCGCCAAGCAACTACTGGCGGATATGTATGCGGGGTATTTGCCTCATTTCCACAGTTCGCTGTGCAATATCTGCTGTGATGAGTCGTGGGATTTGGGGCAGGGACGATCGGCATCCCTTACTACCGAGATCGGGATCGGGAAGCTCTATGTGGACTGGGTGCGTTATTGTGGACAGTTAGCCGGTCACTATGGTAAGTCCATTCAAATGTGGGGCGATATTATCCGCAACCACCCAGAGCTCATTGTGGAACTGCCAGCAGAGACAGTATTGCTGGAGTGGGGCTACGAGGCAGAGCACGACTTTGCTACCAACTTAAAACAATATCGTGACGCCCAACGGCCCGTTTATGCGTGTCCGGGGACCAGTAGTTGGATGACGTTTGGCACGCGCGGCCAGGTATGGCGCGACAATATTGCGCACGCGGCAACGGCTGCCGTCAAGCATAACACCCGGGGCCTGCTCAACACGGACTGGGGCGACCACGGGCATCAGCAATTCTGGGCTGTGTCGATGCTGCCTATGGCGTGGGGAGCGGCGCTGAGTTGGAATCCCACAGGCAGCGAATGGAATCAATTCATCGCGGCGGTTGATTGTCACGTCTTCCAGACCACCTCGGGAAGTATTGCCCAGCAGGCCTGGCATTTGGCTCAGGTATGGGAGCAAATCGGAGTATTGCGCAAGAATGCTGGCGTGGATTTTTGGCTGTTCCGTGAAGCGTGGGATGATTGGACCTGGTTGGAGCGATGCGATGCGTCCATACTCCGTTCAGCCCTGACCGAAGTGCGGCAAGGGCGCAATCACCTCGGCGCCCTAATGAGTACCCGCCCCGATGCCCCCCTGCTGCTTGGGGAATTGCGCCTGACCGCACGACAAATTGAGTACACGCTGGAACGCAGTATCCTGCGCATGGAATTCGCCCGTGATCCGCGGGCGCTGTCTGCGGATACTGCCCGAGCGATGGCCCAACAGGCTCATGATCTGGCCCAGGACTTTGCCGGTCTCTGGCGACAACGGAATCAGGAATCGCGTCTGCAGGACATCCTGCATCATTTCATACAACACGAGGCCGAATGGTTGGCTTTGAGCTAAAGGAACCGATTTTATGACCAAGCAGAATTTCCTATGGCAAAATATCACTGTACCCAAGTTCAGCATGCTCTGTGCGATGGGTATGGCACTACTCGCCATCGCGCTGGCCTGCTGGTGCGTGCAATACGGCGGACAACTCCGCCGCAGTGCCGTTTTACAAGCGTGGCAGATTGACCTGTTGCAAGCCCAGAATGATATGAATACAGCCAAAACGGCGCGTGATGACACCCAGTTGCGGGAAACGGCGGAACGCATCAAGGAGATCGAAGGTCGCCGCTTGGGAGGGTACCTTGAGCCCGGGCGCGAATTCACCAATTGGGACGGCTGGCGTTACGAGGAAATCGCCCGCTTTGGCTACGTGTGGGATGGCTCCGACAATTCCCTCACCCCGGACCCCGCCACCGGCGAGATGCGGCTTAAAAATGTGGTCTGGTATCCGCTCTATCCCGTGCTCGGGTGGGTCACAGCGAAATATACGGGCTGGCAGGTACACGAGGCTTTAAGCATCATTTCGCGGATTTGTATTGTGCTGGCTGCCGGGGTGATGTTTTGTCTCGGTTGGCACTGGACCATGCGGGCCCCGGCACTGGCCACGCAGGAAATGACCTTGGCGAAACAAGCAGTTACCTATGGCATGTGGGCCACCGCGTTTATGGTCTTCGGATCCACGGCCGTATTTTTCTATGGCAACTTCACCGAAAGTCTTTTTGTCTTGCTGCTGGCCGGCTTTTTATTGACCTTGCTCAAACAGCAATGGTGGCTGGCTGCCATAATTGCGGCCATCGCAGCGGCAACCCGATCGCAGGGTGTATTCTTTGGCCCGATTCTGGCCCTTTCGTATCTGATGCGGGAAACCGATGTCCGGTTTACCCGTCGGATCGTGGTGGCTGGAATATTGGGCGTGATCAGCAGTCTGGGCTTGTTGGCCTATATGTGGTATCTGCAGCATACCTTTGGCGACCCGCTGGCTTTTACCAAAGGGCAGAAATTCTGGAGCACTGGCATCAACGCTGCAACGTTGTCATACGCCACGAATCCCTGGCACATTATCGAGAACCTGACCCATTGGTTGCAGGTCCGGCCTTGGAACTGGCCGCGGGTGAATGAGGCGGTCTGGCTGCTGCTGCCCCCAATCGTGCTGGTTATCTGGGGCTGGCGCTGGCTGCCGTGGGAATTTAATCTAGCGGCGTGGATTTTCTGGGGTCTGCCCTATGTGACCCACGGCGTGGGCGGAATGCCGCCGATGAGTCACCAATGGATGAGCTTTGGCAGGTTTATGTCCGCCAATGTTCCACTGCTGATGCTCATGGCGCTCATCGCCACGCGCCGACCCTTGCTGGGCGGATTGCTGCTGGGGTTCTCGGCCGTTAGCTTTGCGCTGCTCAGTCTCATGTACGGTATGGGCATGTGGGTGGGCTAAAATATCACCCTTGGTCGCAGGTCAGCACGGAGACACCATTACCGCCCAATTCCAACGTCTGCGTCACCTGGGCGCCGGTCACCAGATCGGTATATACGCCGGTGCCGAGTTTAGCCGTATTGGCGGTACGCTGGAGATTCAAGACGAAATAGTAATCCCTACCCTCCGCGTGCCGACATTGCACGGTGATCCCAGCGGGTTGTAACTGGCCGAACCAGGGTTTAATCTGTAACTGCGATAACAGGTTTTGGTAAAAAGCGTCATGGAAATCATCGCCCAGACGGCAACCCAAATACCAGGCCTGGCCCTGCCCGTATTGGTTGACTGTTACTGCCGGTTGCTGGGTGTAATACTGGTGTTGGTACGAGGCCGCAACCTGGGCACCGCATAGATGCAGCACATCGGCATAATCCTTGACGGCCGCATGTTCCAGCCTCAGAGGCAGCGGATGCTGCCAGTGGATACTTTGGGTATCGGTGGGCATCAGATGGTCGGTCTCTTCCGCCCAGACGCCAAACACCTTGCGTAAACCCGCCCCAGGCCACCCACCGAGATGCGCCCGGCCCGACAAGTCCTGCCAGCCGGTGTAATACGTCGTAACGGCCACCCCACCGTCAGCCACAAAGCGGTCTAAGCGGGCGCCAAAATCCTCACTCACCAGATACATCATGGGCAAGACCACGAGTTTATATCCCGACAGGTCTGCGGTCGGCGCAATCACATCAATCGTAACCTGTTGTTTCCAGAGGGCGCGGTAGTGGGCCTGTAGGGTGTCCATATATCCCTTGGAATCTTTGGCATCAATCTTTCCGGGACCGCCGTGTAACGCCCAGCGACATTCCGGATCATAAACCACGGCCACATCGGCCTGATTCAGGCTGCCCCGCACGGGGGCAATCTGCCGGAGGATATTGCCCCATTGGGCGACCTCGCGGAAGACCCGGGTGTTTTCCGTTCCCACATGATCCACCACCGCGCCATGGTGTTTTTCCCCACCATTGGCACCCTTGCGCCACTGGAAATACAGGGTGCCATCCGCGCCGTGGGCCACCGCGTGCATCATCTCAAAGATATGCAGTCCGGGCCGTTTGGGTTTGGCATAACTCTGCCAATTAACCATGGACGGACACGACTCCATCAACACCCAGGGGCGCTGCCGCAAGGCCCGCATGTAGTCATGGATAAAGGCCACTTTGGCGGCCTGCTGGGCATGGTTATCGTGATCATCGTAATTGGGATAACTGTCGTTGCTGACAAAGTCCACATAAGGTGCGGACACGGAGAAATTGACCTGTTCAAAGTCACTCATAAAGTTGGTGGTGATGGGTAAATCCGGGCGATAGGGCCGAACCGTGGCGATTTCAAATTGCAGCATGTCGGCGATCTGCACGGAATTAAACCGTTGCCATTCCAACCGCAGGCCGTCACAGGCGAGGATCCGGGGGGTAACCTCGTTCCAATGTTGCCAGGTCTGCCCCCAGAACGCACTATTCATGGCTTGGTTCAGGGCGGACAGGTTGCCATAGCGTTGTTCCAGCCACTGCTGGAACGACTGCACACACGCCGCGCAATAACAGGTGCCATAATATTCATTGGAGATGTGCCATCCCCCCATGGCGGGATGTTGGACGTAGCGCTGCGCCAGCGCCTGGTTGATGATTTTAACTCGGGCGTGCAGTTCCGGTGCGGTCCAGCATTGGTCGGCCCGGGAATAGTGCGGGTAGGTATTGCCCGCTTCATCCACCCGGGTCGTCTGGGGATACTTCTGCCTTAGCCAGCGCGGCCGGGAGGCGCTGGGGGTGGCCAGAAAGACCCGGTGCCCGGCCTGAGCCATACGCTCCATGATGGCATCCAGCCAGTCAAAGGTGAACACCCCCTCCTGCGGCTCCATACTCACCCAGGAAAATATCCCCACCGAAAAGGTGTTGCATCCCGCCAGCGGGAACAGCCGGAAATCCTCGGTAATTATCTCAGGCTGGTGCAGCCATTGCTCCGGGTTATAGTCCCCACCATGTAAAAGGTGATCAGCGCCGGGAATGATGGGAGGAAAACGGGAAAGGGTCATGAATATTCCTTAACGAGTAATAAAAGTACCGCGGAGTTATCCGGGCACTAACCACCAATTACAAATCGAACAAAGAGGCCGGGGGTGTTACCGGAACAATTAAACTTTCGTCGTCATTTTGGGGCGAGTTTACCCGATGTGACACCGGATGGGCCGCCAACGCACCATTGGGGAAAGGTTGCATAAACGGCGATACCAGCCGGCAAGGATAGCGTTCATCCAACCACATCCGGCCATGGAGTACAGGCAACAACACCGGCATCCGATGGTGAATATCCTGCATAAGTTGATTCGGCGGACACGTGATAATGGTACAACTGTGCAGCGTTTCGCCACCGGGCGTGGACCAGGTATCCCACAAACCTGCCAGATAGAGCATTTCACCCCGGCGGTGCTGGATGAAATAGGGCGTTTTGGTCCGCCCATTATCATCTCTGCGCCACTCATAAAAACCCTGACAGGGAATCAAACAACGACCGTGCTCCACGAGGTGGCGGAACGCCGGTTTGGTCGTCAGGGATTCACTGCGGGCGTTGGCCAAAAATATGCTGGCGGATTCCTCTTTGGCCCAGCGGGGCACCATCCCCCAATGCAAAGACGCCAGTTTGGGATGCCCCGCCTGATTCACCAACGCGGCTACTTTGGTGCCGGGAGCGATGTTGTACCGAGGCCGGGGCGGTAATATGTCCGCCAATTCCAGATCGGGATAATCACTGGTCAGGCCCTGCATACCAAGTTGGATGAACCGTCCGCACATCGTCAGTCATATCCTAATTGTTTCAAGTCATCTTCATCCATACCCGCATAATGCCCCAATTCGTGGCACAAAGTAATAAAGATTTCCGCTTCCAATTCCGCCCGATCCGCACAACTGTCCAGCAGGGGTTGGCGATAGAGATAGATCGCCGGAGGCTGGGCCAGGTCGGCCCCTTCGGGATCATCCAGCGCTGTGCCCACAAATAATCCCAATACTTCATCGTCGTCACCCACGTCCGCCGGATTGGGATACTCCTCGATAATCACCGGCACACGTTCCAGCCACACCGCAAAGGGGGCCGGCAGGCGGGCCATTTGTGCTTGGACCAGCGTATCAAATTCCGCGCTCTTAAGTTGCATAAGGCTCCAAGTCAACCAAAGTGCCAGCGGGGATATCCACCAGTTTGGTGCCGTTGATTTTAATGGTCACCGGCAACGCACTGGGGTTATAGGCCGTACGCCGGTTCGCGGCCAGGATCAAACGTTGGCGTGCGTCTTCGTAATCGAACAAGGCCATATTGGTGCAGTACCACACATCTGGTTTGCCTGCCATGGGGCCAATAATCTCGGCCATTTTTCCCCAACGATCATTCTGGTCAAACTCGTAGGAATGGCCCCAGAGGAAAAATAGCCCCCGCGAACGTGGATTTTGATACCACTTCTCAAAATATTGGCCCATAGGTAAACCGTCTTTTTCAGCGAACATGTGCCCTGTAGCCGCCCATGCCAAAGGTTCGGCCGCGGGCCAGGGATTGGCAGTTGTTTCCGTGGTGCGGCTGTAAACGATGCCCAGACCACGCAGCAGTTCGATGACCCGCGGATTGTAGGTGCCAAAGGGATAGGCCATTCCCCGCACCGGATATCCGACAATTTCTTCCAGTTCGATCCGGTCCTGCAGTACTTGCTGGGCGATCTGGCTGGCGTCGATGAGTGGTAGATGCGGGTGGTCCAAGGTGTGGATGGCCACCTCATGACCTTGCATTAATTCGGCTACTTCACTGCGTTCCAGATGCCGGGGTGGATCGGTGGGCAGACGGCGCAAGAATGTGGAATTCAGGTTAAAGGTGCCTTTCAAGCCGATCTGATTGAAATACGCAATCAGCCGCCGGTCATGCACCGTCCCATCATCCCATGAGGTGGTCAACGCAATCCGTTTGTCCCCCGGGAAATACGGGATTTCAATCCGTGTAATGGGCATCATTTTACTCCTATAGCGTGCAACTAGCATAGTGCCACCGCACCCCGGTGACAACCCAATTTGGTGCCCGGCCCACAGCGCGGTATGATTCACCCAGCATATTGTTATGACCACATGATGACAGGAAGGAACACCCATGGCGGCCCATCGCATTCTCGTATTATCCGCGTCCGCAGGCGCGGGCCATGTACGCGCCGCCGACGCGCTGGTCAAAGAATTTGCCCGGCAAGGCAATGTCACCGATGTCCAACACTGGGACATGCTGAAATATACCACCAAGATATTCAGCCACCTGTACTCCAAAACCTATCTCGATCTGATCAATCGCGCCCCCACCATGCTGGGCATCCTCTACGAACACACCGATAAACCCTGGCAGAATCAGCGACTACGGCTGGCGTTTGAAAAATTCAATGCGGGCCCGTTTCTCACCAAGGTGGAGGAATACGAGCCCACGATCATTGCCTGCACCCACTTTACCCCCGCGTTCCTGCTGGCCAATCTGGTTGAGCGCAAACGACTGGCGGTAAAACCCTCGGTCGTCATCACCGACTTCGATGTTCATGCCATGTGGCTGGTATCGCAATACGAACACTACTTCTGCATGAACGAGGAAGCGAAAGTCTATCTGTCCCGCATGGGTATCCGCCCCCAGCGCATCTATGTGTCTGGCATCCCCGTTGACCCGGTGTTCCGCCAGACCAAAGACAAAGCCCTCACCCGGCAGAAACTTGGTCTGAAAGAAGATGTCTTTACAATTATGGTTTCCGCCGGTGGCTTTGGCGTGGGCCCGGTGGGTTTGATCATCGAAGAACTGATGTCGCTGGACCATCCCGCCCAGATCGTGGCCATCTGTGGCCGCAGTACCGAACTTAAGGCCCAACTTGATAAAATCGCCCACCAACATTCCCGGAGCAAGATTCGGTTGCACCCCGTGGGCTTTACCACCGAAATGGACGAATATATGGCCGCCGCCGATATTCTGATTTCCAAGCCCGGCGGGCTCACCACCTCCGAAGCCATGGCCCGGGGCCTGCCCATGTGTGTCATGAATCCCGTCCCCGGTCAGGAAGAACGCAACAGCGACCATTTATTGGAGTCCGGCGCCGCCATCCGCTGCAATGCGATCGAGGTATTGACGTTTAAACTCAAGCAACTGTTGGATAACCCTCAGCGAATGGTGAAGATGCGTCACGCTGCGTTACAAATGGGCCGGCCCGATGCGGCGGAAGTTATCGTCAAACGTTTGCTTGACTTACGGTAAGCGCTCAGACTGGAGTAATTATTATGGCAATCCCAACACAATCCCACCTGACTGGGGGTGACATCTGCGACCAGTATTTCATGGAAACACGCTGCAAGCTCATCGAAATTGCCGCCACCCTTGATCGCTTGGATCGGGCCGCAGACCGCAGCAAACTCAACGGTGATGCCCGGCTACTGTTTATTCAAGACGCATTGGCCATTTTAGCCTCCGATGCCCCGAATCGGGCCGAAGCCATCCTACGGCGTTACTCGTTGCCCGCGAGCGACGTTCATACCCAGTACCCCCTACCGAGTCTACCGCAATGATGATAATTGATCCCCATATTCACATGGTCTCCCGCACAACGGACGATTACGAACGTCTGGCGCTTTCCGGCGTGGTGGCGGTCAGCGAACCGGCGTTTTGGGCGGGTTTCGATCGTTCGCCGGAGGGCTTTTTTGACTACTACCGGCAATTGACCGATTTTGAACCCAAACGCGCCGCCCAATTCGGCATCCAGCATTACTCGTGGATTTGCCTTAACCCTAAAGAAGCTCAGGACTTGGGCAAAGCCAAAGCGGTATTAGAGGGTATGTCGGAGTTTTTATGCCGTCCCAATGTTCTGGGCATCGGCGAGATCGGGCTGAACAAAAACACCCCCAACGAAGCCAGTGTCTTTATGGAACATGTGCAGATGGCAATAGACCACGGCCAAGGCTTGCCGGGTGGTCATCATCTAATTCTGATCCATACGCCCCATCTGGAAGATAAGCTCAAGGGCACCCGTTGGATTATGGACATGCTGGCCGATTTCGGCAGCCAACTCGATCATGGCCGAATCTTGATTGACCATATCGAAGAGCACACCGCCAAGATGGTCTTGGATGAAGGGTATTGGGCGGGTATGACGATTTACCCGATCTCCAAATGTACCCCCCAACGGGCAGTGGACATTATGGAAATGTATGGCCACAAGCAACTTATGGTAAATGCGGCGGCGGATTGGGGGGTTTCCGACCCTTTCAATACCCATCGCACGTTGCACGAAGCCCGGCGCCGGGGCTATCACCTGCCCACACTGCTGGACATCTTTTACAACAATCCGGCCCGTTTCTTTGGCCAATCAGCGAATTTCCGCCCCCGGCCCCTGCAAATTATCCCGGCGGAATAAGGGGCGATAATTTGACGTAACCGCCTGTGTGGGCTTACTATACGGGTCGGTTTTAATTGGAATCCGCTGACGATGATGACGACACGAACTACGAATCGGCACAACTAACTGACCGCGGGTCATGGATTGCTCATGCCCTATGGCCAGACTGGTTGTGCCGCGTCTGTTTTTGCGTCGCTTGAATTCTTGCCCACTTATACCTTACGAGGTTTGCCATGGTAACGATTACGCTCCCGGATGGTGCCCAGAAACAATTTGACCAAGCGGTCATCACCCCTATGGATGTGGCCAAGGCCATCGGCCCGCGTCTGGCCGCGGCCACCATTGGCGCGGTGGTGGATGGCCAGCTTTGTGATGCCAATCTGGCCATTAAACAGGATGCCACACTGGCCCTGGTTACGGCCAAGCCTGAAGATGCTCATGCGTTGTATCTGATTCGTCACTCCACGGCCCATGTCATGGCCGAAGCCATCGTACGGTTATTCCCGGAGGCCAAGCTGGCTTACGGGCCGCCGGTGGAGAATGGTTACTACTATGATATTGAACTGGAACACAAGCTGACCGCCGAAGACCTGCTGGCGATCGAAGCCGAGATGAAGAAAATCGTCGCAGAAGACCGCCCCTTTACCCGTTATGAACTGACGCAGAATGTCGCGCTGGCCAAACTGGCCCAGGAAGGCAACCCCTACAAAGTGGACAATGCCCAGCGAGCCATCAACGCCGACCCGCAAGCCGTGTTGACGTTCTATGCCACCGGCACACCCGGCCAGAACTGGGAAGACCTCTGCCGGGGCCCGCACGTGCCCAGCACCAGCCGGGTAGGCGCGTTCAAGCTCATGTCCGTGGCCGGAGCATACTGGCACGGCGATGAGAAAGCCCAGCAGTTGCAGCGAGTCTATGGCACAGCGTTCCCGACGCAGAAAGATTTGGATGCCTACCTCAATGCTTTGGAAGAAGCCAAACGCCGCGACCATCGCGTCATCGGCAAGCAAATGTCGCTGTTTACCATCAGTCCGCTGGTGGGTGCGGGGCTGATTCTGTGGCTGCCCAAGGGGGCGGTGCTACGGACCGAGTTGGAACAGTATATGCGCGAAGAATTAATGCGCCGCGGCTACCATATTGTTTACTCGCCCCAGATTGGGAACATCAATCTGTACAAAGCCAGTGGTCACTATCCCTACTACAAGGAATCGCAGTTCCCCACCATCCGCATGAATGAACGCGATCCCAGCGACGATTCCGAATATCTGCTGCGCCCGATGAATTGCCCGCACCATATCCAGATGTATGCCCATGAACCGCGCAGCTATCGCGATTTGCCGTTGCGTCTGGCCGAGTTCGGCACCGTCTACCGCTACGAACAAACCGGCGAACTTAACGGTATGACGCGGGTGCGCGGCTTTACCCAGGATGATGCCCACTTGTTCTGTACGCCCGAACAGGTGGAAGCGGAATTCCGCAGCACCGTGCAGATGGTGATGCACGTGTTCAACACGCTGGGCTTCAAGGACTACGATTGCCGCGTCAGCTTGCGTGATCCCGCCTCTAACAAATACATGGGTGAAGCGGAGGTCTGGGATAAGGCCGAAGCGATCCTGCGCAAGGTCGTGCGTGAAGTGAATATCCCCCATGTGGAAGGCATCGGCGAAGCCGCGTTCTACGGCCCCAAGATTGACTTCATGGTCAAAGACTGCATCGGCCGCAAGTGGCAATTGGGTACGGTCCAACTGGACTTCAACCTGCCCGAGCGTTTCCAGTTGGAATACATCGGCGCGGACAACCAGACCCATCGCCCCGTGATGATCCACCGGGCCCCGTTCGGTTCGATGGAACGCTTCACGGGCATTTTGATCGAGCACTTTGCCGGGGCATTCCCCACGTGGCTCAGTCCGGTGCAGGTGGCGGTCCTGTCCATCTCCGAGAAAACTGAAGCGTATGCCCGGGAGATTGCGGCCCAATTGCAGGCCCAGCTCATCCGCACGGAGACGGATTTCGGTCCCGACAAGATCGGCGCCAAGATCCGCCGCGCCCGCGAAACCAAAGTGCCCTATATGCTTATTCTCGGCGCCAAAGAAGCCCAGGACGGGACTGTCGCCATCCGCACGCGTAAAGACAAGGACCTGGGCACGATGACCGTGGCCGATTTCGTGCAACGTCTCAAGGAGGAGATTCGTACGCGCCAGCTTGAATTGATGGGCTAAACGCGCACGATAACACACCGTGGCATCATTGACGGAGCAACTTCTTGCCCCTAACGGACTCATTGCCCGGCGCCTGCATGATTTCGAAGCACGTCCCGAGCAGATCACCATGGCGCAGGCGGTGTCTGATGCCTTTACCAATGCCCATCATTTGATTGTTGAGGCGGGCACCGGCATCGGTAAATCTTTTGCCTATCTGGCTCCGGCCATCGAACAGGTGGTCATCCATAAACGCCGGGTGGTCATTTCCACCCATACAATCAGCCTGCAAGAGCAATTGCTGCACAAAGATATCCCCCTGCTGCGCAGTGTCTGTGGTCATGAGTTCTCTGCGGTTCTGTGCAAGGGACGCAGTAACTACCTGTGTCTGCGTCGTATGCATCAGGCCTTGGAACGCATGACGGGCCTGTTTACGGACAGCCGTCATTACGATGATCTCATGCTGGTACGCGACTGGTCCAACGAAACCGAAGACGGTTCGCGTTCCGACCTGCCGCGCACAGTCGCCTGGCAGGTATGGGAGCAAGTGTGTGCGGAACATGGCAACTGTCTGGGCAAGCGGTGTAAATACTATAATCCCTGCCACTATCAGCAGAGCCGTCGGCGGATGCAAACTGGGCAACTGCTAATCTGCAATCACGCCATGTTTTTCGCGGATCTGGCCGTTCGTCGGGCTGGTGGACAATTATTGCCCAATTATGATCTGGCCATTCTCGATGAAGCCCACACCATTGAAGCCGTGGCGGCAGAACACTTGGGCTTGAATGTGTCAGAAGCCGGATTGCGCCATACCTTGTCGCGGTTATATCAACCGCAAACCCATCGGGGCTTTCTCGCCCATCTCGACAAAGTGGATACCACCGAGGCCCGCGACGTGATCGCGCAGGCCCATGCCGAGAGTCTTAATTTCTTCGATGATGTACAACGCTGGATGGAATCGGACAGTCCCCCCAATGGCCGGGTGCGCCGCAAAGACATCGTACCCAATACCGTGGGCCCCTTGCTGGATCAAGCCGTACACCATTTGCGCCGAATGTTGGCCCAATTGGGCAAACTCACAGGCACACCCATTGATATCGAAGACAATCCGCAAGCCGGGCAGCCCACGGGCAACTTCGAAAATGAACGCGATTGTTTCGAACTGCAAAGCTATATCCAGCAAATCCAAGGCAAGAGCGTGGCCCTGAGTGCCTGGTTGGCCCAGGAAATGGACGATTATGTCTATTGGCTCGAGTCCACCGGTCGTACCCATCGCCGCATCACCCTCTCGGCGGCCCCGGTATGTGTGGGGCCACACCTGAAAACCAATCTGTTCGACGCCACGAAAAGCGTCATTCTGACCAGTGCCACGCTGGCCACCGGACGGGGTCAGAAATCATCCAGCCCCTTCAGTTATCTCCGGCAACGGATCGGACTGGCCACCGGTCAGGAACTACAACTCGGGTCACCGTTCAACTATGAAGAACAAGCCACCCTGTTTCTGGAAACCGGTCTGGGCGAGCCCGACAGCCCGGATTTCACCACCAATGCCATGGCCCGGTCCCTGGATTACCTGCGGCAGACCCATGGCCATGCGTTCATTCTCTTCACGTCCTATCGGGGGCTTCAGGATGCTGCGGCCATACTCCGCCAACCCTTGGCCGAACTTGGCTACCCGCTATTGGTCCAAGGGGCTGGCCAGGACCGTAGTCAGATGCTCGATTCCTTCAAGAAAAATGCCCACAGTGTGCTGCTGGGTACGGATTCCTTCTGGCAGGGTGTAGATGTCCGGGGTGAAGCCCTCCGAAACGTCATAATCGTGAAACTCCCCTTCTCGGTACCCGACGAACCGCTGGTGGAAGCCCGGATGGAGCAGATTAAGCTTACCGGCGGCAATCCCTTTCGCGACTATTCGCTGCCCGAGGCGATCATCAAATTCAAACAGGGCTTCGGCCGTCTGATTCGCAGCCGTAGCGACCATGGAATCGTGGTTGTGATGGATCATCGCATCGTTACCCGGACCTATGGCAAGCAATTTTTGTCCGCATTACCCCCCTTACGCATAATTCAGGTTGATTAATCGGATTTCAGGCAATAATCCAGCACTATTCCCGTTAGCCCAAATTGTACCCGTGTTGGTATTGAACTCGGATCTGGTCTGGTGTCCAGACCGCTTCGATACCTTATACGTTTAGGAGCTTATATGAGACCCATCCTGCGTCAAATTACCTTCGCGTTGCTCTGTTGCACCGTTGCTGCGGCGTCCCTTTCTGCAGAAGAATATATCCCAACGGGTGAACGCTCGGAGAAGGCTATTAAGGGCGGTAAATTGCCGTTCTGGCCGGCCCGTGCGGATCAAGCCGAGGTTGTCACCGCGTCCTTCCTCGGCGGGGCAGGTAATGAATGGCTCATTGGCGGGGACTTTCTGCCCGATAAAACGCTCATCCTTGCTGGCAACGTAGCCGGGCCAGTGTTTGATCTGGGGGTCAAACCCACGATCCTGGGTAACGATGGTACCCCCCCGGCGGAATTCGCACGTACTAAGGATAAAAAGGGTGGGAATAATCCAGCTTCATGGGCGGTACCCGGGGTCACCGGTTTCCTCGTCCGAATGTCACCCGACTATAAGAAGGTCGTCTCCGTATCCCGCCTTCCCTGGGACTCCGCTGCGATCACCAGCATCGTGGCCGATGATATGGGGGGCATCTATATTGCGGGCAAGGCTACCGACAAAATAGCCAGTGTGGGCGGTAATCAGTCCTTGCTGCCGGTGGGCGCAGATGCCGAACGCAAAGGTGGTATGTGCAACTTCACCTTCGTAGCCAAATTGTCCGGCGATGCGACCAAGATTCTTTGGCTCCAAACCGCCAAGGGGCTCTCTGATGCCCCTTCGGTAAAGCTCCGTAAAGATGGCAACATCTCCTTCGCGGCTCAGGACGTTAAAACACTTGATCCTAATGGCAAGCTACTGAACGCAGCCGTGATTCCCGGCGGGGTGCGTGAAACCACCTCGGTCAGTCCCGTTGATGGCTTGATTGTCAAAGGTGGTGAGCACCATTGGGGTACTGGGCGCGAACCGTGGCGTTGTCCCATGCTCAACATATTTGAACCTACGGGCAAACAACTCTACCAGTTTTATGACTGGGGTGGTCCTTATGTCGGGCTGGACAACAGCCGCGCGGTTTCCGATTCGGCGGTACGACTAGTACAACATGACAATGAGGGAAACATCCTGCTCTTTGCCTGGTCCGATGGCGGTAACTCAGTCATGAATTGCATGCCTCAGGACATCCGGCGTGGGGTGGGACTCGCCGGTACCGGACTAAACGCCGCCGGTGCTTCGGTCTCCAGCTTCGGTTATCTGATCAAAATCGAACCCAAAGACTATCAGGTGGTAGGCTTTACCTTCTGGTGTGCCCGTTTTGCCGGTAAACCCAATGGTATTAGCGTCAATGCGATTGGCCAAGCCGACGATGGGTCTCTGGCTGTGGGTGGAGGTTCCGCCTGGGGCCTGATTCAAACGCCCAATTTTATTGGGCGCTCCGAACCCGCCGGTAATTACATCGCGATCTTCACTCCGGAATTGAACGGCGTCCGCTTCTGCTCGGCGATCCCGGGTGCGGGTACGGCCATCGTTGGCAATGAAAATGGCGACGCTTGGGGTATTGGTTCGGGTACCGTGGACAAGAAGCCACTGGTGGTATTCACGACCGGTGTAGCAGAAAAAGGTGAAACCTACGGCCATATCGCACCGCCACCCACGGTGAATCCCGCACAAGAAAAGTTCGGTGGTGGTTGGTCCGATGGTTGGTTTGCCGTGCTGGATCTATCCAAAGGTGGCAGTACCACCAAACCCGCGGTAACACCTAATACAAAACCACGCCGGCTTACGATTGAAGTGTTTGCCAATCGCGTGGATGCCAAGAAACCGCCCTCCGTACCCACGGAAGGCACCGTATATAACTTCTCCCCGACGAAACCCAAATACGTGACGGTGGATGCCGAGTTCCGTGATGCGAAGGGTCAGATGTGGCCGAGTTTTGCTTATGGGAAACCCGAAAGCGGTGCGCTCACGATCAAAGACGGGGTTGCGCAGGGGAGTTTTGTGTTGAGTTGTGATCGGTGGTGTCAGCCCAACGCTTCGCAAGCCCGTCGTGTGCTGGGGCAATATATTGAGGGTGTGAACCCCGTGCCCAAACTTACGCTTTCAGTCAAGTCTTTGGGCTCTCCCAAAACCGAGACTTTTACGGTTACCGACGACAAAGGTAAAACCTCGGAACGGTCTGCTACCAGTTATGAGTCTGACGCAACCCTTCAGATTGGAACCTACAGCATCAATATCAGACCGCGTATTATACTGAGTTATAATGCCGGTGGTCGGGATGGTTCGGTGGTAGGTGTACGGGGCACCGCACTCATCACCGTCAAGGGCACCGACCTGGGTTTGAAAGGCACTCTGGCCAAAGAGGATATTGATATGCGGATGACGTTCCAAGGTTACAGTGCCAAGTAATCCGGCCCGGACCCCAAAAACTTTTGCATTACCCAATAACAAGGGCTTGGCGTTATGCCAAGCCCTTGTTTGTTTTCAAATGGCCGCAACGTGGGATCAGGTCCCCATATCGTGACTGGACAGATACTTGACCTGTTCTTTGGTCAGGGTATCAATGGCAATGCCCATGGATTGCAGCTTGAGCTTGGCGACCCAGGCATCAATCTCTGCGGGAACATTGTAGACCTTGGCACTGAGCGTGGCCTTGTTCTTTAGGGCCCATTCAGTGGCCAAAGCCTGTACCGCAAAGCTCATATCCATCACGCTGGCCGGGTGGCCATGCGCGGCGGCGAGATTGATCAGGCGTCCTTCGCCCAGGACCATCACGCTGTTGCCATTGGCAAGCGTGTATTCATCCACGAATTCACGGACGCCCTTGCGGGTCTTCTTGGCCAGTTTGGCCAGCGCAATCAGATCGAGTTCGACATCGAAATGACCGGAATTGCACACCAAGGCGCCGTTCTTCATGACCTTGAAGTGTTCGCCCCGGATGACATGGATGTTGCCGGTTACCGTGATGAAAATATCACCCAGCGGAGCCGCATCTTCCATGTCCATAACCTGGAAACCATCCATTACGGCTTCGATGGCCTTAATAGGGTCAATTTCGGTCACGATCACGTGTCCACCCAAACCCCGGGCGCGGGAAGCCACACCCTTGCCGCAATAACCATACCCCGCCACCACCACGCGTTTGCCCGCGATCAGGTGATCGGTGGCCCGGATCACGCCATCCAGCGTGGACTGGCCGGTACCATAACGGTTATCAAAGAAGTGCTTGCACATGGCGTCATTGACGGCCACGGTGGGGAACTTCAGGGTACCATCTTTTTCCATGGCCTTCAGCCGGATCACGCCGGTGGTGGTTTCTTCCATCGAAGCCACCACATTCTTGGCCAAATCTTTGCGCGAAGAATGCAGCAGGCTGACCAGATCACACCCGTCATCCATCGTGACGTTGGGCTTGATATCCAGTGCCGCGTTCATGTGCTTGAAGTAGGTGTCGCGGTCTTCGCCCTTGATCGCAAACACGTTGATACCATATTCCTTCACCAGCGCGGCGGCATTGTCATCCTGCGTGCTCAGGGGATTGGACGCACAAGCCACCACTTCCGCACCACCGGCCACCAGCGTACGTAGCAGGTTGGAGGTTTCGGTCGTGATATGCAAACACGCCGCCATCCGATAGCCCTTCAGGGGTTTTTCTTTTTGGAAACGCTTGCGCACCAACTGCAGCACCGGCATATCTTTGTCGGCCCATTCGATCCGCTTCTTGCCTTCGGCCGCCAGACCCAGGTCCTTCACATCGTAATTCGCCATAACGCAACCTTTCAAAATACAGCCCTGAAAGCCAGAAACCACCACGCGGGCTTAAACCGTGGGGTTCGGTAATATTTTCGCCGTACGAACCGCTCGTACCACGAAGAGGTCGGGAATCCTGATATCGGTTTCGGGGGCCCGCCAATGCCGCGCGGGCAGACCATGCCACCGTGTCTGGCTGAAACCCGCTTCGGTCAGCCACTGGCGTATCTGCTCGGGAGTGAAGCCCAGACACCGATGGCCCATCTTTTGCATAAAAAACTTTTCTTCGTGGGGCTGCAAATCCACCACAATTAAGACCCCGTTAGGTTTCAAGGCTCGCGCTGCCTGACGCAGTGCCAGCAATGGATCCGCCACATGGACCAACACCAACTGCACTAAGGCTACATCCAATGAGGCATCTTCGATGGGCAAATGGTCCAAACTCCCCCGCCGCACTTCAACATTGGTCAGGCCTTCGGCGTGCACCCGCTGCTGGGTCGCCAACAACATATCTTCGGCAATTTCCACCGCGATTATCTTGTTTACGTGAGGCGCCAGAATGGGCAGCATCAGCCCTGTCCCGGTACCCAAATCCCCTACCACCCACGCTGGATTCCAGCCGGCCACCATGGCTTCAATATGAAACGTCTCGCCAAACCAGGCAGCGCGAATCTGTTCCCATTCCGGAGCCGGGGTGACGAAGGTTCGTTGTTTATTCGCTTCGCGCCGCCGGATAATGGTGATCAACCGTGCGGCATCATGGCGTGCGGCAGGATCATCGTGCATTGCGCTGGTAGCCAGGTCCAGTAACGTCTTCACCGCCGCCTGTTGGCTGGCCTCCCCCAACCGGTACATCATCGCCGTACCATCCGGTCGAATCGCCACCAATTGCCATTCCGCCAACGTCTTGAGATGACGGCTGACGGTGGACTGGGGCAATTTTAAGATGTCGCAGATTTCGCCCACGCTCAATTCCGCTGGCGGTAGTTGCAGCAGCGCTAGAATACGCTGGCGTACCGGGTCGGCAAAGGCCTTGAGCAGGTCCACCCAGGCATGGGTAATTCCCGCTTTGCGTACCGCTGAAGTTGGCAAATATCCGTTCATCCGGATACAATGATAAAGATACTGCTGGCTAGAATCAAGCCAGAATAGAAATGGAGTGTAAAAAGTGTTGTATCCATTGAAGTTTGAGCCCGTATTCCAGCAACGCATTTGGGGTGGCCAGCAACTACATTCCCTGCTCCAAAAGCCCGTTCCTCACGACTGGCGGCAGAAGCCCGTGGGCGAATCATGGGAATTGGCCGATCTCCCCCCCGGCACGATTAAAAGTGACTCACAGGGTGGCGCCACTGACGGCAGCCTCAGCAGCATTGTGACCAATGGCCCCCATAAAGGTAAAACACTCCGGGCGTTGCTTGAATCCCTAGCCCCCCCGGCCGGAACGGATGCGCCCCATCCGATTATGGGCCACGCACCTTTATCCCACGGCCGTTTCCCGCTACTGATTAAGTTTCTGGATGCTCAGCAGGATTTAAGCGTCCAAGTACATCCCGATGAAGCCTACTGTGCCACCCACCCCGGTGCCCACTTGAAGAGCGAAGCGTGGTACATCATGCACGCCCAGCCGGGAGCGCGGATATACAAGGGTCTCAAGCCTGGGGTCACCAAGGAACAATTCCAAGTGGCCATGGCCGCAGGCGAAGTGGAACCACTGCTCCAGAGCATCAAAGTCAAAGCCGGTGATTGTCATTATCTGCGTTCTGGCACGGTCCATGCGCTCGGGGCCGGCATTCTGGCCGCCGAAGTGCAGACGCCCAGCGACACCACGTTCCGGGTTTTCGACTTCAATCGCTTGGGCGCAGACGGCAAACCCCGGGCGTTGCATATGGAGCAAGCTCTGGAGTGCATCAACTTTACCGGTGCCACCACCAGTGACGGCGGACAGCGCAGCCATATTGCCGGGGTCTTTACCACCGTCAGTCGCTTGGTGACCTGCCCTTATTTCACCTTGGAACGGGTACGGATGGTGGAGTCGTATCAGCAGGATATCCCCTATGCCGAACCGGTGGTCTGGATGGTCTTGTCAGGGCAGGGCGTGATTGAATGTGAAGGCCACGGCCCAACGGCGTTCACCGCCGGTGACACCATACTTATTCCCGCGGGTATTCGCGGCGCTAAAGTTAAGATTATCGCCGAAGCCTGCTGGCTCGAAGCCAAGCTGCCCGGCGGCGCGGTAGAACCGAACTGAATCTCATGTAAAGGTGAATGATCATGGCCGTACGCTTACAAAAATACATGGCCGATTGTGGCGTTGCCAGCCGGCGCGAATGTGAAGACATGATCCGTCTGGGCCGGGTTAAGGTCAACGGTTCGGTGGTGACCACTCTGCCGGTGTTGATCACACCGGAAAAGGATCGCGTCACTCTGGATGAAGCGGAGCTGGAGAATCTCAAACCGGAAAAACTGGTCTATTTACTGGTTAACAAACCCAAGGGCATTCTGGTCACCCGCGCCGACCCCGAGGATCGTAAAACCATTTACGAATTGCTCAAGGGCATTCCGCAACGCGTGTTCCCGGTGGGCCGTCTGGATATGGATTCCCGCGGGTTGTTGATCATGACCAATGATGGCGAACTGTCCAATCGGCTGACCCATCCGCGTTATGGCGTATCGAAAACATATGTTGTATCGGTGGAAGGACGCATCGGGGAAGCCGGGGTTGAACAGTTGAAAAAGGGGATTTGGCTGGCCCCAAAGCATGGCAAAGGCGCGGCCAATCGAACCGAAGGTTTCAAGGTCAAGATTCTCGGTCGTGAAGCCGGCCTGACCTTGCTGCAGATCAAATTAACCGAGAGTCGTAATGCTGAGATTCGCCGCGTACTGGCCAATCTGGGCTATCGCGTGCGCGATATCAACCGCGTTACGCTGGCCGAACGGCTCCATCTGGGGGCGATCAAGCCCGGCCAGTACCGCGAATTAACCACCACGGAGGTGGCCTGGTTGTACAACGTCACCTCACCGCAATACCGCAACGCTCAAACCGAGGCGACCCAGACCTGGTATGAACAGAAAGAAATGGACAAGGAACGCCGACGGCTGGAAAATCCCAACCCGGAAGCTGTGGCCAGCCCGGCCAAGCCCAAGAAATATGCCCCGCCGCAGGCCCGCAGCCGTACGGGACAAGCCGTCACCGTGATCCGTAAAGCCCCCGGCCGTGATGAAGCGCGCGGCCCAGCGCGTGACGCGGAACGCAGACTGGAACGGGAACCAAGTCGTGATTCCGTTCGTGGTCCAGCGCGTGATTCGGCTCGTGGCCCCACCCGGGGTCCCACACGTCGTCCGTTCGCACGTAACGCCCCCGGCCACAAGCCTTATGGTGGCTCAAATAATCGCCGTCCGTCCCGAGGAGCCTAATTGTCCATGATCACACCCCCGCATACTGTCGCCGAAATTGCCCAGTGGTTGGCCTCGGAATTCAGCCAGCCCATGCGGCAAAATCCTTTTCTGGACCTGCTTAAAACCAAAGTCGTGGTTTTTGATGGCGGAATGGGCACGCAAATCTTCGCCCGCAATCTCACGCTGGCGGATTTCTGGGATAAAGAAAACTGCACCGATGTACTCGTGCTATCGCGCCCGGATGTCATCACTGACATCCATGCCGATTACTATGCGGCCGGTGCGGATATTGTGGAGACCGACACCTTTGGTGCCTCACCGCTGGTACTGGCCGAGTTTGGCCTGGCGGACCGTTGTTTCGAGCTGAATGTGCAGGCGGTGCAGTTGGCCCGCAATGCCGCCGCACGCTTCACAGATGGCAAGCCCCGCTTTGTGGCTGGTTCCATGGGCCCAGGGACCAAAAGCCCGACGCTGGGACAAATCAGTTTTGAGGCCATGCACGCGTCCTACTATGAACAGGCCAGAGGTCTACTTACCGGCGGGGTGGATGTCCTGCTGGTGGAAACCTGTTTTGACCTGCTGCAAGCCAAAATTGCCACCATCGCCTGCTTGGATGCAATGCGCGAACTGCGCCGCCGTGTACCGCTGATGGTCCAAGTGACCATGGAAACCACCGGCACGATGCTGCTGGGTACGGAAATGACCTCGGCCATCACCACGCTGGAGGCGCTGCCCATTGATGTATTGGGCATGAACTGTGCCACGGGTCCGGAACTGATGCGCGGTCATGTGGAAGTCCTGCATCAGCAATCTACCCGCTACACCTCCGTACAACCCAATGCCGGTCTGCCGGTACTGCATGATGGGCAAACCCACTTTCCGCTAACCCCGGCGGAACTCGCTAAAGCCCACGTGGAATTTGTGCAGCGTTTCGGCGTGAGTATTGTCGGCGGTTGCTGTGGTACCACACCCGCGCACATCCGCGCGGTAGCCGATGCCGTGGCCACACTAAAACCCGCACCCCGGCCCCTGTTACATGCGGTGCTTACTCCGGCTCAAGCCAGCATTAGCTGCTTGTATGGCACGGTGAGCGCACGCCAAGAACTATCTCTGCTGAATGTGGGCGAACGGACCAATACCAATGGTTCCAAGAAATTCCGCGAGGCTATGCTGGCCGGGGACTGGGATACTCTGGTGACCATGGGCAAGGAGCAAGTCCGCGAAGGCGCCCATTGCGTGGACGTTTGTGTGGACTATGTCGGCCGTGATGGCGTGCCCGATATGCGTGCGGTGGTGACCCGGTTTGCCAAAGAAGTCGCCCTGCCGCTGATGATTGATTCCACCCAGTTGGATGTCATCGAAGCCGGACTGCAATGCTGCCCGGGCAAAGCCATCGTCAATTCCATCAACTTGGAAGATGGCGAAGAGAAACTCGCCCAGATGGCCGTATTGCTGCGCCGTTACGGTGCGGCCGTGGTTGCCGGAACGATTGATGAAGACAAAGAAGAGGCAATGGCCAAAACCGCCGACCGCAAGGTGGCAGTTGCCCAGCGACTCTATGATCTGCTAGTCAACAAATATGGTGTCCCCCCTTCCGACATCTATTTTGATCCCCTGATTTTCCCCATCGTCACCGGTCAGGACGAAGTCCGGCAACTCGCCTTGGAAACCATCTCGGGGATCCGGCGTATCCATGAAGCACTGTCTCTGTGCCATACCACATTAGGTTTGTCGAATGTGTCCTTTGGTCTGAAACCCTATGCCCGGATGGTGCTGAATTCGGCGTTCTATCAGGAATGCGTGGCCGCCGGACTTACCAGTGCGATTGTGCATGCCTCTAAAATTCTGCCTAAGAATAAAATAGATCCCGAGCATTATCAGTGGGCGCTCGATCTGATCTACGACCGCAGTCGTGCGGACTATCACCCGCTGGGACTACTCTCCACGCTGGGCGCTCCGGCCCGTGACGAAAGCGCCACGATTGCCAACCTGCCCCTCGAGGAACGGCTGCGGCGTCACATCATTGATGGCGAGAAGCAACACCTCACCGCGCATCTCCAGGAAGCCATGACCCGGTATGCCCCGCTGGATATCATCAACAACCACCTGCTGGAAGGCATGAAAACCGTCGGCGAATTATTTGGTTCGGGCCAGATGCAACTACCCTTCGTGCTTCAGTCCGCGGAAGTGATGAAGGCCGCCGTGGCGTATCTGGAAACATTCATGGAGAAGAAAGCCTCCTCCACCCGCGGCACACTGGTGCTCGCGACCGTGAAAGGTGATGTCCACGACATCGGTAAGAATCTGGTGGATATCATCCTCTCCAACAATGGCTACAAAGTAATCAATCTGGGTATCAAACAACCCATTGAACAGATTGTGACGGCCTGGCGCGAACATCAGGCGGATGCCATCGGTCTGTCGGGGCTGCTGGTAAAATCCACTCTGGTCATGCGTGATAATCTGCTGGAATTAAACCGTCAGGGCATCACCGTACCGGTGATCCTCGGGGGTGCCGCGCTGACGCGTGGGTATGTCCAAAAAGACCTGCGGGCACAGTACCAGGGGACACTGTTCTATGGCAAAGACGCCTTTGAAGGGCTAAAAGCCATGGATTACATCACCACCGGGCGGGCGGCAGACCTGGTAACCGAGACGAATCGGGTCAGTGATGAACAGGATGCCAAACGATGCCCTGCCGGGGTCGTAACCGCCCCCACTGCGTCCAAGATCATTAATACCACCCGCTCCTCTGATATTTTCCCCGATGCCGCCATCCCTGCCCTGCCGTTTTACGGCAGTCGCGTGGTGGATAATATCGCCGTGGATGCCGTCTGGCCGTATATGGATGAAATCGCTCTGTTCCGGGGGCAGTGGCAGCTCAACCGGGGTAACAAAGAACGCGATGACTACCGCGAATGGTTGGAAGCAACCGCCCGGCCCATCTATAACCGTATCAAGGCCCAGTGTCGTGAACTCAACATCTTGCGCCCGCGCCTGGTCTACGGGTATTTCCCTTGTCAGTCCGAGGGCAACGACCTGATTATTTATCAGGATGATGCCAAGACCGAGCGTTTACGTTTCACCTTCCCCCGGCAGTCGGATCGCAAGCTCTGGTGCCTGGCGGATTTCTTCGCCGCCAAAGCCACCGGCCGGATGGATGTAGTGGCCTTCCAATGCGTCACCGTGGGCGAAGAAATCTCACGCCACGAGAAGAAACTCTTTGATAACAATGATTTCACGGAATATCTCTATATGCACGGCATCGGCGTACAGACTGCCGAAGCGCTGGCTGAAATGTGGCACAAACGCATCCGACAGGAACTGGGCATCGCCATCGAAGATGGTCCCGATATGCGGGATTTATTTGCCTGCCGGTATCTGGGGTGTCGTTATAGCTTTGGTTATCCCGCCTGTCCGGATTTGTCCGATGAGGTGAAACTCTTCGCGCTGCTGGATCCCGCCCGGATTGGGTGCACACTGAGTGAAAATTGGCAGATCGTACCGGAGCAAGCTACCTCGGCATTGATTGCCCATCATGCGCAGGCAAAATATTTTAACGCCGACTAATCGCCCTTAACCCCGCATGAAATGCCAATATGCGGCCAAAAACGGGGCGCCGACCCAGTGGCAATACAGGCATGCAAAACCCAGCCACGGCCCGTAGGGCAGAATGCGGCTTTGGCCGGAGAGTGCTTGGACCAACGCCCAGGCCAATCCCAGAAACGGCGCCACAAAGAACCCCAGTACCACGGTAGACACACCCAGTACCGCCCCCACACCGGCCATCAGATGCACATCACCCATACCCATAGCCTGTCGCCCAAAAGCCATGCTGCCGGCAATACGGATTGCCCATACCAATCCGCCCCCGACCAACAGGCCATAACTCACCCCCAAAAGATGCGCCACAATCGCATGCTGTGGGAGTGTGATCGGCAGATACAGTCCAATTAACGCACCCACTACCGGTATGGTCAAAAAGTACATTTCTTTCAGTAACTCGCTGCGGACATCACCGGCGGAGATTTCTTCTTCAATTTCCTGGCTCAAGTCATCCGGTGCCACCTTGCAGGCCAATATCCCCACCACAAACAGTAGCAACCCTACCGTTAGCCACAACACCGAAAACCCTTGGTTGCCCAACCAAAAACTGCCCCCAATACCCGCCATCAATAGGCCAACCATGGTCCAAACCGGCCAGCGGCCGGTAGCTACCGGCAAAGGCGTGGGACCTTCGGTATGAGCTTGTGGCGGGGTCTCTTGGGTAGTGACCGCGGCCGGGGCCTCCATCGGAAAACTACGCGGCAGGATTTTCTTCCAGAGCAGTAAATTTGCCACCCCCAAGCCAACCATTGCACCTACAACGGCATTGGCCAAGGGTTGGTCGGGACGTAAGCTGGGCATCGTCGGAAAATGCAACCAAGGTACAACTGCAAAGACCAGCGCCAAGATGATCATAAAGATTGGCATCCCCATCGGGATGATAAACCAATCCATATCAATCCCCGAAGCTGCCAACACCACGGCGGAAAACAACAGCAAATAAGCCAACCCCGGCCAGGCGACCGTCGGCCACAACAGACACAAATCCCATCCCCCCATGAAACTACCCCAGGCCAAACCCGCAAACACAATCCCTACGCTCAATTCCACGAGTGGATAGCGGATGGAAATGGGCGCCTGACAATTACTGCACTTGGTCCCTAAACGCAGCCAAGATAATACCGGAATATTTTCATACCACTTGATCTCATGCAGACAATGCGGGCAATGCGAAGGCGGCCACGACAGCGTCATCGGCCGTTTCTTGCCCTTGAAGGTAACCTCCTGTTGGGCGTAAGGGGTACGCCATATGACCACATTCAGGAACGAGCCCACACAGAGCCCCACCACGAAAATCCACGCCATGACGATATAGAAATATACATCCATGGCCGGATTATCCACTACTACCGCGCAAAAATAAACACGCCCGGGAAAACTCCCGGGCGTGCGTGGTCATCGAGCTTATTCCAATTCAGCCACTGCCGCTAAAACCTCGGTATGGTGCTCATCCACTTTGACCTTGGGGGAAATCTTGGCCAGATTCCCCTTACTGTCAATGAGGAACGTCGTGCGTTCAACACCCATATAGGTCTTGCCGTACATGCTCTTTTCTTTCCATACCCCATATGCCTCTGCCAGGGCATGGTCCACATCGGCCAGGAGCGGGAAATTAAGCCCGAATTTGGCACTAAATTTGGCATGGCTGGCCACATCGTCCGGTGAGACCCCCAATACCACGGCTCCGGCTTTCTTCAAATCCCCAATGGCATCGCGAAAATTGCAGGCTTCCTTGGTGCATCCCGGCGTGTCATCCTTGGGGTAAAAATACAGGACCACTTTCTTGCCCTTCAGGTTTTTCAGGGCAATGGACTCCCCGGTAGTAGATGCTAAGTCGAATAATGGGGCGGGTTTACCTACTTCCAAAGCCATATGTAATCTCCTCGAAATAGTGTTCCTTGTTACCAGCAGACACCTTATCATAGGCGTACCCAGATCGAATGGACGAAGATGTTGTTCGTAATTCTGAAAAGTGGGTAAAATAGGAAAGAATGGTGCGTCTATGGCAACGATCATGCATAAGTAAATAGGACGGGTACATCGTTGATGGCGAAGCCCAAGATTAGACCAGCTCAGATCGCCCATGAGTCTGCGGCCGACGAACTACCCCAGTTGGTTAGCGCCACGGGTGAAGTACTGCCCCGGACCTCCCACGAGGCCATGCGCATGCATGGGGGTTGGTTACGCGCTATTGCCATCGCGCGATTGAAGAGTACCGAAGGGGCCGACGATGTCATGCAGGAGGTAGCCATCGCGGCGATGCGGAATTGGAGCACACTTTCCAGTCCCGACAAAGCCAAACCTTGGTTGTACCGCCTGACCGTACGTGCCGCACTGATGTATCGGCGAACGATTGGTCGGGCCAAGAAGCGTATCGTCGAAGCCCAAGGCATGCACCGACTGCGTTTCGGGGCTACCGGCGGGACCGAGACCAGCCGTGACCCGCTGACCAACCTACTCCGCAGCGAACGATGTGCCCAGCTACGCGAAGCGATCACGCTGTTACCGTCCAAAGAAGTCGAAATGCTTATTTTGAAGCATGTAGAGGATGCGAGTTATCAGGACATTGCCCAGCGGATGGGCGTCACCGTCGGAGTCGTGCAGATGCGTCTGTTTCGGGCCCGGCAAAAGTTACGCGATATTATGCTGAATCAGTATGGATCGGAGGAATGATGCTTAAAAACACACCCAACCCGGAACTGGAAGTCCAATTGGACATGCTGGTAGACGATGAACTGCCCGACCCGAATCGGGTACAGATACTGCGTCAGTTGGACGCCGTACCCACCGGTTGGCGAATGTTGGCACTACGTTTTCTGGAACGTCAGGTTGAGCACAAGGTATTTCACAACTACGAAGCCACCACGCAACAACCTGTCTACCCGGAGACGACGCAGACTGCATCATTGTCATTCCCTGCCCCCAAACATCGCTATTTCCGTCATGCGGCTGGTCTGGGGATCATACTTTTGTTGGGTGCCGGACTTTGGCTCAATCTCAAACAGCCCCAAACCGTTACCCCGCAGAATCAAACGGCACAGTCCACGGTCAATATTATTCTGCCTGGCTCGCTCAATGGCGGCACCGCGACCATTAAGGTTCCGGTGCAGGTTGGCAGTAGTACCCTCTCCCGAATCTCGGCCAATGAAGCCCCCGGCGACAATCAGCAGTTGTTGATCGTAGCCGATGATAACGATCATATTATCGCGTTGCCGGTGGTTGCCTTGGGGCCGACGATTTATTAAGCACTGGATTTCGATGCAACAATGGCGTGTCATCCTCGCGGCTGGTTTATTGGCTCTGGTGGCCTTATCCGCCGGAGCAGTGGACACAACCACAACCAAACCCGCATTGGTAAACCCCGCCACCCAGCAATACTGGCTCGGGCTGACGGTGGAAAATATCCCCCCTACCATGGCGAAATTGCTCAAACTCGCAGATGGCCAGGGATTGTTGGTGGATCGCATCATGCCGGATTCGCCGGCCCAGCAAGCCGGCCTGCTCAAAGGCGATCTGTTGATCACGTTTAACGGCACCCCATTGACTAATCACATTCAACTGGCCGACTGCTCACGGCCCGCGCTGGTGGGTAAAGCCTTGCAGGTCACACCCATCCAAATTGAGCTGATCCGCGCTGGGGAACGTAGCAGCCTCACTATCACGCCCGCGCCGCGGCCTGAGGCGTTTGTGGTGCAAGGGAATGCACGGGCGTTTCAACCGATAACCACCACCAATCCCACTGGCAGCGATGTGGTCAACCGCGTGGCTCTGCCCAATGGTGGCACGCTGGATGTCGGCCCCGGCTATCGGGTGGATCTAACCGCCGATCCCGCCGTTAAACGCGAACTGGTCCGCCAGTTACGCAGCGGACAACCCATCCTGATCTCCCAGCAAACCGATGCCCAAGGCAATGTCCGCCGGACGATTACCTTTAATAATCAGACCTACACGGTGACCAAAGACAAACTCTCTTCTATCCCCGAATCCATCCGTCCCCTGGCGGAACAGATGCTGGAACATGCTTCCCCAACGGATAACTCCGAGCAAAACTTGGAAGAAACCATCCGCCAGCAGCAGGTACAATTGGAAAAGCTCAAACGTGAGCTTGAAGAAGCCCGCAAGCTCCGCCGCGCTACCACCCAACCCAAATAACTGACCGCATAATTAAACAGGGACCATAGACAACTGAACCTATGATCCCCAGCTTATTCACGCTGCATGAGTCCCTGTTATTACACTTCCGGCTGTTTTAGTACCGCACCAGTATCCGCGCTGGTGACCATGCTGGCGTACCGCGCCAAATAGCCATAGGTGATCTTGCCCGCAGGACGTTTCCAAGTGGTTTTACGCCGGGTCAACTCCGCTTCCGACACTTTGAGTTCCAGCGTGCGATTGGGAATATCAATATTGATGATATCTCCGGGCAGCACCAGCGCAATGGGCCCACCGGCCGCAGCCTCGGGACTTACATGCCCGATCGAACCACCGCGGGTTGCTCCGCTGAAGCGGCCATCGGTAATCAGGGCCACGGTTTCCCCCAACCCCTGACCGGCAATCGCGGCCGTGGGCGAGAGCATTTCCTGCATGCCCGGTCCACCGCGCGGACCTTCGTAGCGAATAATGACCACATCGCCAGCTTTCACCTTACCGGCGAGAATCCCATCCATGGCCTCTTCCTGACTTTCGAAGATGACGGCCGGACCGGAGAAAGTCATCATGGCCGGAGCCACGCCTGCGGCCTTGATCACCGCGCCGCAGGGAGCCAAATTCCCGAACAAAATCGCCAGACCGCCCTGCTGCGAATGGGCCTTGTCCAAGGGCCGAATGACATCGGCATCCAACACTTGTGCATCGGCGATATTTTCGCCCAAGGTCTTACCGGTAGCCGTGATGCACTCGGTGTGTAGTACCCCGGGCTTACCGCTGATCACTTTTAATATTGCCCCAATCCCGCCAGCCCGGTCAACATCTTCCATGTGATAGGTACCACTGGGGGCAACTTTGCAGATATGCGGCACCCGGGCGGCGACTTCATTCAGATGACGCAGATCAAACGGACAACCCGCTTCGATGGCCACTGCCAGGGTATGTAATACGGTATTGGTCGAGCCGCCCATCGCCATATCCAACGCGAAGGCATTCTCGAACGCCTCCCGGGTCAGAATATCGCGGGGCTTGATATCTCGGCGGATCAATTCAACAATCGCCTTGCCCGCCCGCATAAACAGTTCGTCACGCCGCGGATCGGTGGCCAGTATCGAACCATTCCCCGGAAGCGCCAGCCCCAGGGCTTCGCACAGACAGTTCATGCTGTTGGCCGTGAACATACCACTGCAACTACCACAGGTCGGACAGGCATTACGTTCGAGTTCATCCAACTGTTGAAGTGTAATGCGTCCGTTAGACTGGGCTCCGACGCCTTCGAACACACTGGCCAGATCAATCGCCTTGCCGGTGGAAGGCAACTTGCCCGCCTTCATCGGTCCGCCGGAAACAAATACGGTTGGCACATTCACCCGGGCCGCGGCCATCATCATGCCGGGCACGATCTTGTCGCAATTGGGGATACATACCATGCCGTCAAAACAATGGGCACGCAGCATGGTCTCAACGCAGTCCGCGATCAGTTCACGGCTGGCCAAGGAATACTTCATGCCGGTATGTCCCATGGCGATACCATCATCCACGCCGATGGTATTAAATTCAAAAGGCACCCCACCAGCCGCGCGAACTGCGGCACGGACCTTGCGGCCCACCACATCCAAATGCACATGGCCCGGAATGATTTGCACGAACGAGTTCGCTATTGCGACAAAGGGCTTATCCCAATCCGAATCATCTTGAATTACGCCGGTCGCCCGCAGCAAAGAACGATGGGGAGCTCGGATTGCCCCCTTCTTGATCATGTCAGAAATCGCCATAACAACTCCTTCGCGTAACGCGTAAAAGATTGATTCTATACCCAAAAGCCGATAATCCCAAGTATCTTAGGCCAAAGGGTTTGACAGCACCAGTTAAAGCCGTGAAACTGTGCATTACTCCTGTGCTTGCACTGCAAGCTAGAAAGCCTGTTTGCTATGTCCATTCGAGTTTTGTGTCTGGGCGACATTGTTGGCAAACCCGGACGTCACGCTGTAGCGGAATGGGTCCCCAAACTGACCCGCGAATATGAACTTGATCTGGTGATCGCCAATGCCGAAAACTCGGCTGGCGGCTCTGGATTGACCCCCACCCTGTTTGAAAAAATCCGGGCCAGCGGGGTGGATGTCTGTACGCTGGGGGATCATACCTATCGCAAGAAGGATATTTTTGCCACGCTGGAGCAATCCGACCGCCTGATCCGTCCCGGTAATTTCCCACCCGGCGCGATTGGCAAGGGTTGGACCATCATCAAGACCCGTTCGGGCCTCAATATTGGCATTATGCAGGTGATTGGTCGTAACAACATCAATCTGGCCGCCGATGATCCGTTCCGGGCAATGGACCGCATGCTGCTGGAGATGCCGCGCGACCTGACGCTGCGAATTGTAGATTTCCACGCCGAGCAGACCAGCGAAAAAGTGGCCATGGGCTGGTATCTCGATGGTCGTGTGTCCGCGGTAGTGGGCACGCATACCCATGTACCCACCGCCGACCAGCGGGTGCTGGCCAAGGGTACGGCCTACGTTTCGGACTTGGGCATGTGTGGTCCGTGGGATAGCATCCTAGGACGCCGGACTGATCGTGTGCTCAAGCACATGCTGACCTCCATGCCGACCATGTTTGATGTGGCCTTGGGCCATCCGCGGTTAAGTGGCGTCATTTTGACGTTGGATCCAGCCACCGGCAAGGCTTTGGCGATAGAACGGTGTGACCGCGATGCCAGCGCCATCCCGGATGCGTATGACAGCGACGACCACCGGCGCGATTTGGGTGATTAAGTTAGCTTGGGTCAACCAGCAAAGCCCGATAATAGGCAATCGTGCGCATCAAACCTTCCTGACGGGAAACCTGCGGGGACCAATTGAGCAGTTTGCGGGCCAGTGTGATATCCGGGCAGCGCTGCTTGGGATCATCGGGCGGTAATTCGGTGTGGCGGATTCTTGATTTAGACCCGGTGAGGGCGATGATTTCTCTGGCCAGTTCCAGCATGGTAACTTCATCGGGATTACCGATATTCACCGGCAAGTGATAATTGGGACACTCCATCAGGGCCATCAAGCCACGTATTTCATCAGCCACATAGCAGAGCGAACGGGTCTGACGGCCATCCCCCTGTACGGTGAGAGGTTCATTCCGCAGGGCTTGGGCAATGAATGTCACCACCACCCGGCCATCATTTACCGCCAGGCGTGGGCCATAGGTATTAAAGATACGCACAATGCGTGTGTCCACCCCCTGTTCGCGGTGGTACGCCATGGCGGCGGCTTCCATGAAACGTTTGGCTTCATCATACATGGACCGCATGCCCACGGGATTGACGTGGCCCCAATAGGTTTCACGCTGGGGGTGTTCGCTGGGATCACCGTAAGCCTCCGAAGTGGAGGCGACCAGAATTCTGGCCCCGGCCCGCTGGGCCAGTTCCAACAAATTCATTGTGCCCAGAGTATTCACCTTGAGCGTCACCACCTGATGCCGTACATAGCCGGTGGGCGAAGCGGGCGAAGCCATATGATAAATACGCTGGAAGTTTTGCTGGGTTAAGGCTTCGGGTAAGGGTTCGGTCAGGTCGCAATTAAGCAGTGTAAATGCCGGATGGTTGCGCAAGCCGTCCAGATTGCTGTTCGACCCGGTGATAAGATTATCCGCTCCCACCACCGTGTGACCTTGCGCCACCAGTTGTTCCGATAAATGCGATCCCAAAAAACCTGCCGCACCGGTGACGAGGATATGCATGGGAAAGCCTCGGTTAGTTTTGCCTGGGGCATCAATCAAAGAAACGATAGCGCACGATTTGAAACAAGGCGGAAACGCCATCCATGGCGCCGATTTTCTTGCCCTCTTCGTAGGTACGCCCCGCGTAGGACACGCCGGTTTCATATACCCGCAACTTCTTGCCATTCAGACGTAAACGCGCTACCTTGGCCGTCAGTTCCGGCTCAACGCCAAAACGCGGCGAACTGATTTTGATCTGGTCAATCACCGGTCGGGTGAACACTTTGTAGCATACTTCCATATCGGACAAATTCAGGTTGGTCAGCATATTGGAGGTGG
>Ga0194061_1000037_pt1 | contig 66378 bp, 71 predicted proteins | sample SepL2221m_MetaG_FD_163423 | JGI IMG/M metagenome (GOLD analysis project Ga0194061, IMG submission 163423) | Anoxic zone freshwater microbial communities from boreal shield lake in IISD Experimental Lakes Area, Ontario, Canada - Sep2016-L224-21m | ecosystem: Environmental > Aquatic > Freshwater >... | reverse complement strand
GGATGGGGGGTGTCGTCCCAACTGCGTCCCCAGGGGGAAGTGATCCGTATGGTCAGATGGTTGAACAGGGGGCACGTGCTTTTTCATTTTTGGTCTGAATAACGGCCAGAAAGGGAAGGCCTTTGTCGCTGAAACGGCGGCCCATTTTCTCTCCCCTGTGCCATTTCCTTGGCGACGTTGACTGTGGACATCTTTGGCCACAATTGGGGCGGTATCCGTTGCTGCTTTGGGCGCTATCCAGCCTGTCCATCCCTTCTCCGCCGATGGCCCATTGCCTTTGTGGGCGGCGAGGTGGACGACTGGACCACCTGGGATTCTCTCCGAAATGGCCGCTGCCCTCCTGCGCGAAAAGCTGCTGCCGAAAGCCCCTCATTCAACGGCTGGAGCGCCTGCAGATCGTCGAGCTCCTTGTATCCCGTGACTTGCTCGCTCTCCATGGTGGCGCCCCCGGCAGAGCTGAACTCCTGGGGCGGTTCTCCGGGTTCCAGCCCCACGCTTCCGACGGGGGCCGCTCCATCGTCTTGGGAGAATGCCTGTTTGGTTTCGTTCTTCCCGAGGGGCCCCAGTTGTGGCTCACCCTGCACCCCAGCGATGTCTTGCGCATACCCCGCCACCACCCGCATCTGGCCATGACCGTGTCATGAAATTCCGAATGAATTCGCCCCAGGGGAAGGCGATCCTGGCCCTCGTCCGCGGCGGCGACTATGCCCATCCCGGCGAGGAGGCCGTCCTTGCCCGGGTGGCCCAGGCCTTGCCCCGGGAGGCTGTCCATCGCCTTCTGGATGTGGGCTGTGGTCGGGGTGGCACAGCCGATTGGTTCGTTCGGCACGGATGGGGAACGGTCGTCGGGGTCGACATCGACGGGGAGTCGATCGAGTACGCACGCCACCGCTATGGCGGTGTGACTTTCGCGCAGTCCGACGTCTTGGCCTTGCCCCAACTCCAACAGGAACCCTTTGATCTTGCCTATCTCTTCAATTCCTTCTACGCCTTTTCAGATCAGCCCGCCGCCTTGACGTCGCTCCGCAAGGTGTGCCGCTGCGGGGCCTGCTTGTTGATTTTTGACTATACGAAGCCGCCGGATAGGGCGTTGCCCGAAGTTCTCGGCACGGAGATTGGCCAACCCATTGTGCTTGAGTCCATCGCCGCCCAGATGACGGCCGCGAATTGGCAACTGAGCTCGGTGGAGGATTGGACGGAGAGCTATCTGAAGGCCTATTCACACTTCCTGGCTCGCGTTCGCACGAACCAATCCGCCATCGTTGCGCTGGCCGGGGAAGACTGGTACGCCTACGTCGAGCAATGGTATGGCTTCTTGTGGCAATCGCTCGAATCAGGCGACCTTGGAGGTGCAGTGCTGATCGCCAGGGCTGCTGAACGTTGACCTTGGCTCACCTGACGCCCCAGCAGCAGCCCCTCGCTCGCAGGCCTCGAATCACCCCCGCCTCCCCCTCAACCCCCTGGTTCGAGGGACTTGCCCAGCCAGCGGGCCTCCTCCAGAGCCGCTGGATAGAGCTGGTTCAAAGCCCCAGCGGAGGCCTCACCGGTCAGCAACAGGGCCCTGTACTGACTCAGGGCTGACGTGGGCCTGAACAACAGGCCTGCCGCCAGGGCCAGACCGCAGCCCATCAGGTAGTCGATCCAGCGGTGGGGGATGTACCAGGCCACCAGGGGGCCATAACCCACAAAGGCCACGCCACTGGAAATCAACGCCGTGCGGAGGTACTGCTGCCGGTTGATGGCCACCATCAAGGAGGCCGTTCCCCCCAGCACCAGTGCTGTGCTGACTTCATTGAGGCCGATGCTGTTGAACACCACCAGGGGCATGAGAATGCCGGCTGTGACGCCCACCATCCGATCCCGCACCCGGGCCAGGGTGGCCCCGAGGCTGTCGTTCAGCAGCAGCACCACCCCGAAGTAGAGGTATTTGGGGTCAACGGCGCCCAGGCCTTCGCCGATGGGCAGGGCCAGCGCTGCGAACACCAGCTTGCGCCAGAAGAAGGCTGAGCTCAGGCCTGAACGGAGACGCTGGACCAGTGGCGGATCCACGGCCTTTGACTGGGGTGTTGGTGTCGCTTCCGGTGGCAGGTTGGCTGGGGTGAGGGCGATCTGGGTGACGCTGCCGACGGCCAGTCCCAGCACAATGGCTGTCAGTTGGCTGCCCACGCTTGTCCAACTGCTGGTGGTGCTGAGCAAGGGCAGCACCCCGGTGATGGCCAGCACGTTGGCGAGCGGCCGCAACGCACCGGGCAGCAGCAGCATCAGGAACTGCATCGTGGCCGCCACAAGCGCGAACACAAACACCTCCGGTGCCCCCGCGAAGGCCTCACCGAACAGCAGGCCGATCGCCATGGTCAGACCCACCATCACCACCAGCACCGGATAGATCGGCAGGGGCCAGCGGCTGAAATCCGGCCGCACCACCAGGGCCGCGACGATCACCCCATAGGCCGCATCGCCGTTGGCCAGGCCCAGTCCTGCGGCGATCGCGGCCGTGAGGGCCGCGGCCAGGCCGATCACCAGCGCGGCCCGCAACCCCCGCATCTGGCCCGGGAGCCGCGCGCCGCTCATCGATCCCTAGAGCTCAGGGCCTGAACCCATCCCACCAGCAACACCACCACCAGCAGCGCCACCCAGAACCACAACCGCGGTGGGCTGCTGGCGGCGGCCAGGGCCAACAGCAGCAGGGCCAGCCACGGGGCAGGGGCCGCCCAGGGCGCCAGCCAGGGGCCCAGGCCCCTGCGGATCGTTGGTCGTTCGCGTGCCTGGTTCAATGCTCGGTCCCCCCGATCCAGCGCAGGAAGGGCATCACGAAGCTGAGCAGGGGTCGCCGTTCCAGATCCACCCGGGCCAGGGCCGGTGTGCCGTTCTCCAGTTCCAGATTGGGGCCTTTCCCCCCACTCCAGCGCAGGCCGCTGGGGGTGGGTGCCCGCTCCAGATCCACCAGCGCCAGCACCATCGGTGAGGTGACCTTGTCCCCCATGGTGGAGAGGGGGTCACCGCCTTCGCCGAAGGCCTCCTGTCGGGTGCGGGCCGCCAGATTCATGGCCACATCGGTGTCGCCCACCACGCGGGTGAGGGCCTCCACATTCAGGGAGATGGGGGAAAGGGAACGGATGTGGCCGGTCAGGGAGCCGTAGCGCTGGTCGGTGCCGCCGTAGCGAGTCCGGCTCTGCAGTTGGGGTTCAACCAAAATCTCCGCGCCCGGATGCAGCCGGCTGGCGTCGGCCTCGGTGAACAGGGCAATGGCCGTGTGATGGCGCGCCACATCCTGGGGCGGCGAGCCCACGATGGCGATCCGTTGGCCCGGTATCACCGCCTGGCCAACGGCTACCAGCAGCGACAGCAGGGCGCCGCCCCGGGGAGAGAACACCTGCTGGCTGGTGCTTTGGGCCTGCAGTTCGGCGCGGCCCGCCTCCAGCTGGGCGATCTGGGCTTCCAGGCCCCGGATCTGGCTCTTGTTGCGCAGGTACAGATCCTGGGCCCCCACCCAAAGGGGGCTGTAGCGGGGGATCACCTCATCGGTGCGCAGGGATTCAAGGGCCGCGAGCTGCTTCTGCACGGGCCCATTGGTGGTGCGCAGGGTCGCGATCTGGCTGCGCATTGCCGCCTGTTGCTGATCAATGGCCAGGTTTTGGCGGCGGATCGCATCGGGGTTCGCTGCGACCCAGCCGCCACCGGGGGCCGCCTGGTCGATCCGGTTGATCGTGGCCAGCAGCTGTCCCTGTTGCACGGGAGCGCCGACCGCCACCGCCAGCCTCTGGATCTGGCCAGGGGAGCGGGCATAGACGCCGATGCGACTCTCGGGCTCCAGCAGCACGGCGCCGCCACGGACCTGCACCGGCACCCCGGGGGAGAGGGCCCAGGCCAGGGTCAGGGCGCTGACCGCCCCGATCGGCAGGAGCCGGGGAAGGCGAGGATCGCTGGCTGGACGGGGGCCGGGGTCTGCATGGATCGGGGCTTCAACCATGCACGAACCAGAGCGGGGCTGACCGCAACTCGCCTACGGTAGTCTCCCTAGCTCAAATGGCTCCTTGGCTGGCGGCATGCGTCGAGGATTGAGCGCTGCGCTGCTGGTCGCCACCGCACTGGCCTCCGCCTCGGCCGCCTGGGCCGGCGGCACGAACCTCGCCGTCCCCGCGGGGCCTTCACCAGCGGTGCTCAAGTTGAGCCTTGAGCAGGCCCTGCGCCTGGGGTTGGAGCGTTCCCTGCCCCTTCGCAGCGCCTCCGTCACGATCGAACAGGGCCGTGCCCTGCTGTCACTGTCCAGGAGCCCGTTCCTTCCCAAGTTGGATCTGGTGGGCCTGGGCACCTACGCCCAGGTGGGCTCCAACATCAATTTCATCAGCAACCTCTCCTTCCTCGGCGACCTCAACCTCAACCTGGGCAGCAACGGGTATGCGGTGGTGCGCAACAGCTTCGGCAACCTCGGGCTGGCGCTCAGTTATCAGCTGATCGATTTCCGTCGCGGGCCCCTGCGGGAGGCGGCAAAGGCGGGTTTTGCGGCTTCGCAATCGGCACAGTTGGAGCAGCAACGGCTCAGTCGCTTCGCCATTACGGCGGCCTACCTCAACCTGCAGCTTGCTGATGCTCTGATCCCTGTGTGGCAGCGTTCGTTGGCGGTGTCCACCAGCCTGCGGCGCGATGTGACGGCCATCCGTGCCCGTGGCTTGGCGAGCCGGCTGGAGAGCTTCCAGGCTGAAGCGTTGGTTCAGAAGGATCGTCAGGGGCTGGTGGAGGCTGAAGCCCAGGACCAGATCGCCCGCAGCGCCCTGGCGCGGTTGCTGGACCTGCCGGCGGATCAGCTGGTGGCTGCCAGCGATCCTTTGCGACCCGGAATGGCCTGGGGGCTCGATCTGCCCACGACCGTTCGCCGTTCCCTGCTGGATCGGCCCAGCCTGACGGCCCTGGAGCAGCAACGCCAGGCCCAGCTCGCGCAGGTGAAACTGGCCCGCTCCGCCCTGTTGCCCTCGGTCAGCGTTGTGCTGGGGGGCGGCATCAACGCCAACCGCATCGACCTGCCGGTGGCCACCAGTACCCCAACGGCGGGGATCGGCTCCGGATCGAGCCTCACCCTGCCCCAGCAAACTCTCAGTGCCAGCCAGTCGGGCACCTTCTACGACTGGGGGGCCCTGCTCGCCCTGCGCCAGCCCCTGTTCGATGGCGGCAGCTCCCAGGCCTCGGCGGCCGTGGCGCAACGGCAGGCCGAGCAACAGCAGATCGCCATCGAGACTGCGCAGCAGGCGATCACCCAGAGCGTCCAAACCTGGTGGTACACCCACCAGGCGGCCTCCCAGCAGATCACCGCCGCTGAAGCGGCCGCCACTGCGGGAGAGCGGGCCGTGCGGGATGCCCAACTGCGCTACCGCGCCGGCATCGGACCGATCCTGGAGGTGCTGAGTACGCAAAGGGACCTGCAGGTGGCCCGCTCCTCGTTGGCCCTGGCTATCCACCGTTGGAACCTGAGCCATGCCGGCATGGAGATGGAAACCGGCACCGATGGCAAGGGAATTTCTGCCAGTCCGCGGGGAAATCCGGGAGCGATCACCCCGTTGGCTGTTGCAACGCCAGAGGCTGTTGCAACGCCAGAGGCTGTTCCTGGAACGGCCACACCCGCGGCAGCTGGGGCGCCATAAGGCCGCGCTCGGCGCGGATCCGCGCCCAGATCCTCGTGAACCAGTAGCGGGCCGCCTGGGTGGAGGGCCCCCGGTAGCGGGCCACCAGCCCCCGCTCCAGCCGGCCGCAGGCCATCTCCCCCTCCAGCCCATGGCGGTCGGCGCGGCAGCGCTCCAGCAGCTCCTCGCCCACGGGCTCCGGTGCGGCCCACACCAGGCTGCCGAACACCGGTTGGCCTGCGAGTCCGTGGGCATTGGTCAGGGCTTCCCCCCCCAGCTCCAGCCGGTCCACCAGTTCCCAGCGCCCCTGCCTCCGGATCTGCAGATGGGAACGCCAGCGTCCGGCGCCGAGGCTTTCGCCGTTGGAGCTGCGGCCCAGCCGCACCACCTCCGCCCCCAGCCAGTTGGCCCCCGCCGCCAGCTCCACCCGGCAGTTCTGCTCGAACAGGGCCCCCTCGAACAGCACCAGTTCCTGGGGCAGCCATTCCAGATCGGCGCCTTCGGCCAGCTCGAAGTCCAGCCCCTGCCGCACCCAGCTGCCCTCCGGGGCCAGTCGCGAGCGCCCCACGGAGCCATACACCTTCTGGGCGGCCACGCTGGTGAGCAGCGCCTTGCTGCCCGCCCCGAGTAGGGCCTCGATCCGCAGCTGATCACCGCCCACCAGGCCGCCGGCGGTGTGCAGCAGGGGCAGTTCGCAGCGGCCGTCGTCGGTGGTGAAGGCCCTCTGGATTTTCAGGGGCGCCGTGGTGCCCCCCTGGTGGCGGGTGATCCCTTTCGAGGATTGGGAGCGCTCGAACCGCAGGCGGGCTTCGGCCCGCCAGGGGGCTGGTGCGGTGGCAGGCATGGGGTTGATGCTGACCCGCAACCGGGGCCATTCCGGTAGCGATTCCTACACGAATCCTGCCCAGTCCCTGGCCAGGCTGGTTTCGTTTCCAGCCGGTGCCGCCATGTCCCAACCCACCGGTCCCGCTGACCTCGAGCCGCTGGTGCTGGTGGAGCTGCGCCGCCATGACGAATCGGCGGGGGCGGAACCCTGCCTGCGGCTGCCCCTGAGCGCCGATCAGCGCACCAGCCTGCGGGGGCACCGCCGCAGCGCCTGTGGCCGTGATCTTCTGCTGCAGTTGCCCCGGGGGGCGGCCCTGGAGCCCGGCGACCGGCTGCTGCCCGAGGGGGGTGGCCCACCGGTGGTGGTGGTGGCGGCTCCCGAGCCACTGCTGCTGGTGCGCTCGGCCGATCCCCTGGCCCTGCTCCAGGCGGCCTATCACCTGGGTAACCGCCACGTACCCCTGGAGCTCCATGCCGGCGAGCTGCGCCTGCGGCTCGACAACGTGCTCGAAGACCTCCTGCTGCAGCGGGGGCTGGCGGTGGAGCGGGTGGAGGGTCCCTTCCTGCCCGAGGCGGGGGCCTACGTCTCCGGTGGCCACAGCCACGAGCACCCGCCCCAAGGGCCCCCGCCTGGGCGGCTGCCATGAGCCTGGCCCGCTTGCGGCTGTTCCAACTGGTCAGCCCGGCGCTGCCGGTGGGCGCCTTCAGCTATTCGGAGGGCCTGGAGGTGCTCGTGCAGCGGGGTCAGCTGGCCGATGGGACCGCGCTGCAGGCCTGGCTGGAGGCGGAGTTGCGGCGGGGTCTGGTGGCGATCGAGGCCGCCGCCCTGCGTCCCCTGGCGCAGGCCCTGGCCACGGGGCGGCGGGAGGAGGCTCTTGATCTGGATGGCTGGCTGCTGGCCCAGCGGGAGGCGCCCGAGCTGCGCGCCCAGCAGCGCCAGATGGGTCGTTCCCTCACCCAGCTTCTGGCGGAGCTGGGTTGGCCCCTGCCCGCGGGCGGCCCCGGTAGCGATCCTCTGGCCCTGGCCTGGCCAGCGGCCTGGGCCTGGGCGGGCCACTGCCTGCAGCTGCCGTGGCAGGAGTTGGTGGAGGCCTATCTCTACGGCTGGACCGCTAACCAGATCAGCGCCGCCGTGCGTCTGGTGCCCCTCGGCTCCACCCAGGGCCAGGGACTGCAGCTGCGTCTGGCCCCGCTGCTGCTGGAGCGGGCGCTGGAGCTCGTGGGGGCCGACCCCCGCCAGCTCTGGAACGGTGGCGTGGGGGCGGGCCTGGCCCAGCTGGCCCACGCCGAGCTCTACTCCCGCCTGTTCCGCAGCTGAGGCAGGGTTGCGGTCAGAGTGGGGCCGATCGGACGAATGCCATGAGTAGTCGGCTGCGGGTGGGGGTGGCCGGGCCGGTGGGCTCCGGCAAGACGGCCCTGGTGGAGGCCCTGTGCCGCTCGCTGCGGGACCGGCTGCAGCTGGCGGTGGTCACCAACGACATCTATACCCAGGAGGATGCCCAGTTCCTCACCCGCGCCGGTGCCCTCGCCCCCGAGCGCATCCGCGGAGTGGAGACGGGCGGCTGCCCCCACACCGCCATCCGCGAGGACTGCTCCATCAACCGGGCCGCCGTGGAGGAGCTGGAGCAGGCCTTCCCCGGCCTCGATCTGGTGCTGGTGGAAAGCGGCGGTGACAACCTGGCCGCCAGCTTCAGCCCCGAACTGGTGGACCGCTGCATCTACGTGATCGATGTGGCCGCCGGCGACAAGATTCCCCGCAAGGGGGGACCGGGCATCACCCGCTCCGACCTGCTGGTGATCAACAAGATCGACCTCGCGCCGCTGGTGGGGGCCAGCCTGGAGGTCATGGAGCGTGACACCGAGCGCATGCGTGGCGGCCTGCCCTGGTGCTTCACCAACCTGCGCACGGGCGATGGCCTGGAGAGTGTGGAGCGGTTTCTGCTGCAACAGCTACCGAACTGATTTCTCGCTGGGAGCGGATTTGTCCCGGGCTGCTGATCAGTCGGACAAACGGTGCGATTCGCTACAGGTCCTCCATGGTGCCCGTCGATACGTTCCGTCCTACCGCGGTTCGCGGACCACACCACGGAGATTTGTCCATGAAGCCCACCTCGATGCAGAAGAAGTCCTTGTTTCGTCTGCTAGGCGGTGCCACAGCCCTGGCCACTTCGCTTTCTCTGGTTGCCTGCGGCGGCGACAAGACCGCATCCGGTGGTGGCGAGGGTTTCGACGGTGAGGTGAAGGTGGGGATCCTTCATTCCCGTTCCGGCACCATGGCCATCTCCGAGAACACGGTGGCCGAAGCCGAGTTGATGGCGATTGATGAAATCAACAAGGCCGGCGGCGTCACGGTGGCTGGCAAGAAGCTGAAGATTGTTCCGGTTGAGGAAGACGGCGCTTCCGATTGGCCCACCTTCGCGGAAAAAGCCAAGAAACTCATCGATCAAGACAAGGTCGATGTGGTCTTCGGCGGGTGGACCTCCGCCAGCCGCAAGGCCATGCTCCCGGTGTTCGAGGCCAAGGACACTTCCTCTACTACCCGATCCAGTACGAAGGTCAGGAGTGCTCCAAGAACATCTTCTACAGCGGTGCCGATCCGAAGCAACAGGCTGAGCCCGCCGTGGATTGGCTGCTGAAGAACAAGGGCAAGGAGTTCTTCCTGGTGGGTTCCGACTACGTGTACCCACGTACGGCGAACACGATCATGAAGGAGCAGCTCAAGGCCAATGGCGGCAAGGTGGTTGGTGAGGACTACCTCCCCCTCGGCAACACCGAGGTGGCGCCGATCATTGCCAAGATCAAGCAAGCCCTGCCCAAGGGTGGCGTGATCGTCAACACCTTGAACGGTGACAGCAACGTCGCCTTCTTCAAGCAGATGAAGGCCGCTGGGATCACCCCCAAGAATGGCTATTCGATCATGAGCTTCTCGATCGCCGAGGAGGAGATCGCCGCCATCGGTCCTGAGTACCTCGAGGGCACCTACGGCGCCTGGAACTACTTCCAGAGCCTTGACACCCCGGCTTCCAAGAAGTTCACCGCCGACTTCAAGGCCAAGTACGGCGAGAAGCGGGTCACCAACGACCCTGCTGAAGCTGCCTACGCCATGGTCTACCTCTGGGCCAAGGGCGCTGAAAAGGCCGGCACCACCGATAACAAGAAGGTGCGTGAGGCCCTCATCGGCGTCAGCTTCGATGCCCCCGAGGGCAAGGTGACCGTGCTGCCCAACCACCACCTCGAGAAGCTGGTGCTGATCGGCGAGGTCCAGAAGGACGGGATGTTCAAGATCCTGGAGAACAAGGGCTTCGTGAAGGCCTTGGCCTGGAATCAGTACGTGCCCGAAACCAAGGGTTACGCCTGTGACTGGACCAAGAAGACCCCCGATGCCGGCAAGTTCAAGCTCTGATCGACAGCGTCTGGTTCTGAGTTGGAGGGGAGAGCAATCTCCCCTCTTTTTCTTGCTCGCCCACTGCTGTTTGCCCTGGCCTGAGTCTTTCTCTTACCCGATTTCATCGGGTTGCCATGAATCTTCTCTACGAAACCCTGTTCAACGGCCTGGCCATCGGTTCGGTGCTTGTGCTCGCCGCCCTGGGTCTGGCGGTGGTCTTCGGCCTGATGGGGGTCATCAACATGGCCCATGGCGAACTGATGATGATCGGCGCCTACACCACCTACGTGGTGCAGAACATCTTCAAGGCCTCCCTGCCGGAGTTCCTGTTCCCGATCTACATCCTGGTCTCGATCCCGATCGCCTTTCTGATCAGCGGCCTGGCGGGGCTGTTGCTGGAAAAAACGGTGATCCGCCGGCTCTACGGTCGCCCCCTGGAAACCCTGCTGGCCACCTGGGGCGTCAGCCTGATCCTGCAGCAATTCGTGCGCTCGGTCTCCACCGCCTTCGCCCTCGGACTGGTGCTCGCCGTAGCCCTTGGGCTGCTGCTCCCCCGCCTTACTCCGAAGGGGTGGTGGCAGCAACGTTGGACTCCTCTGTTGGCTAGCGGCAGCTGGATCGTCTCGGGCCTGATCGGCATCGCCTTGGCGGCGGCCCTGGGCCAGCAGCGGTCCCTTGATCAGCCCTGGTTCAGCGCCCGCAACATTGATGTCACGGCTCCCGTCTGGCTGCGGGGTTCCATCGACCTGGGGGCTGTGAACATGCCCACTGCCCGTCTGTTCATCATTGCTCTCACGGTCGTGGCGCTGGTGGCGGTCACCTGGTTCCTGCAGAAGAGTGTCTGGGGCATTCGCATCCGCTCCGTCACCCAGAACCGGCCGATGAGCGACTGCCTTGGCATCCCCACCCAGAAGGTGGATGCCCTCACGTTTCTCGTGGGCTCAGGCCTGGCCGGTGTGGCGGGTGTCGCCGTCACCCTCCTGGGGTCAGTGGGCCCGAACCTCGGTGGTAACTACATCGTCGACTGCTTCATGGTGGTGGTGCTTGGAGGGGTGGGCAAATTGATGGGCACGGTGGTGGCAGCCCTCGCCATCGGCGTGCTCAGCTACGTGGTGGGCTCCGGTTCCCTGCTGCTGGTATGGAGCACCATGCCCGCGGGCCTCAACGAGTTGGTCACCTTCTTCGCGACGACCTCGATGGCGAAGGTGCTGGTGTTCGCGATCATCGTGGTCTTCCTGCAGTTCCGCCCCGCCGGGATCTTCCCCCCGAAGGGCCGCCTGGTGGAGGCCTGAGCCATGGGCTCCATCACCCCCCAACCCGCCTGGCGACGCCTGCTCCCCTGGGTGCTCATCGTGGCGGCCGCCCTCATCCTGCCGGCGGTGCTTCCCCCCTTCCGCCTCAACCTGCTGGGCCGCTTCCTCTCCCTTGGCATCGTCGCCCTGGGCATCGATCTGATCTGGGGCTTCACCGGCCTGCTGAGCCTCGGCCAGGGAATCTTTTTTGCCATCGGTGGCTATGCCATCGGCATGTACCTGCAGCTCGACAGCCTCGAGCCCGGCCAGCTGCCGGAGTTCTTCGGCCTCTATGGCGTCAAGGAGCTGCCCTCGTTCTGGCAGCCGTTCACCTCACCGGTGTTCACCTTCTTCGCCATCTGGGTGATCCCAGCCCTGGTGGCAGGGGTGCTGGGCTTCCTGGTGTTCCGCAACCGCATCAAGGGGGTCTACTTCTCGATCCTTACCCAGGCGGCGCTGCTGGTCTTCTTCAACTTCTTCAACTGCCAGCAGAAGCTGATCAATGGCACCAATGGCCTGAAGACCGACACCGCTCGCTTCTTCGGTGAGCTGGTGGGCTCCGATGCCGCCCAGCGGCAACTGTTCTGGCTCACGGTGCTGCTGACGGTGGGCGCCTGGCTGCTGACCCGCTGGCTCACCAGCGGCCGTTTCGGCGATGCCCTGATCGCCATCCGCGACGACGAACCCCGCCTGCGCTTCACCGGTTACAACCCCACCGCCTACAAGACCGTGGTGTTCGCCGTGGCCGGTGCCCTGGCCGGGGTGAGCGGTGCCCTTTACACGGTGCAGTCGGGCATCGTCAGCCCCCAGTTCATGGCGGTGCCGTTCTCGATCGAAATGGTGATCTGGGTGGCGGTGGGGGGGCGCGGCACCCTGATCGGTGCGGTGCTCGGAGCCGTGCTGATCAACTACGCCAAGAGCCTGGTGAGTGAGGCCCTGCCGGAAACCTGGCTGTTCATCCAGGGGGGCCTGTTCCTGCTGGTGGTCACCGCCCTGCCCGACGGCCTTGTGGGCTGGTGGCGCTCCGGTGGCCCGGGCCGGATCCAGGCGATGGTGGGCTGGCCCCGCTTAGCACCTACTTACCCCGCCCTTGATTTTGATCCCGCCATGAAGGCAGAGGAAGCCGAACTCACCCCACCGCCCGTTGCCGGAGCCGAGCCATGACGGGCACCCTTCTCCCCGGGGTAAGCCCCCTGCTGGAACTGCGTTCGGTCAGCGTCAGCTTCGATGGCTTCTGGGCCCTCAGCGACCTCAATCTCACCTTGGCCCCTGGGGAGCTCCGGGCCGTGATCGGCCCCAATGGAGCCGGCAAGACCACCTTTCTTGATGTGATCACCGGCAAAGTGAAGCCCACCAAAGGGGATGTGTTCTTCCGGGGCCGTTCCTTGGTGGGCACCCCCGAGCACAAGATCGCCCGCCTCGGCATCGGCCGCAAATTCCAGACTCCGCGGGTGTACGAGAACCTCACCCCCCGCCGGAACCTGGAGCTGGCGGTCAGCCAGCGCAACGGTCCTTTTGATCTGCTGTTTGGTGGCCTTGATGGCAACTCCCGGGAGAAGGTGCAGAAGTTGCTGGCGGTGGTGGGTTTAGAGGCCCATGCCAATGAGCGGGCCGGGGGGCTGTCCCATGGCCAGAAGCAGTGGTTGGAGATCGCCATGCTGGTGGCCCAGGATCCCGACCTGCTGCTGGTGGATGAGCCGGTGGCGGGCCTCACCGATGAGGAAACCAAGCGCACCTCCGATCTGCTCAAGCAATTGGCCGGCGACCACACCGTGCTGGTGATTGAACACGACATGGAGTTCATCCGTGACCTGGAGTCTCCGGTCACGGTGCTGCATGAGGGCCATGTGCTCTGTGAGGGGCCCATGGACCAGGTACAGAACGATCCCAAGGTGATCGAGGTGTACCTCGGTAGTGAAACCGAGGAGGAAGTCGAAGCCCATGGTGCAGAGGGGATTGACCCATGACCACACTCCAGAGTCCTTTAACGCCCACGCCCGTCGAGTCCTCGCTGCTCAACATTCGTGGCCTCAACGTCTACTATGGCGAGAGCCATATTCTGCGCAACGTCGACCTCAGCGTGAACCAGGGTCAGATGGTTTGCTTGATTGGTCGCAACGGAGTTGGCAAGACCACCCTGCTCAAAACCGTGATCGGTCTGTTGCGCCAGCGCAGCGGCGGGGTGGAACTGAGCGGCAACGATCTCTCCGCGCTGCCTCCCCACCGGCGGGCCCGCAACGGCATCGGCTACGTGCCCCAGGGGCGCGAGATCATTCCCCAGCTCACCGTGCGGGAGAACCTCTTGCTGGGCCTGGAGGCCCTGCCCGGTGGCCTGGGTAAGAACCGCCACATTGATCCGCTCGTGTACGAGCTGTTCCCGATCCTCGAGAAGTTCCTGAACCGCCGCGGTGGCGACCTCAGCGGCGGCCAACAGCAACAGCTGGCCATTGCCCGGGCCCTGCTGGGCAAACCCAAGCTGCTGCTGCTGGATGAACCCACGGAAGGCATCCAGCCCTCCGTGGTGCTCGACATCGAGCGGGCCGTGAAACGGATCATCGCCACCACCGGCATCAGCGTGCTGCTGGTGGAGCAGCACCTGCACTTCGTGCGCCAGGCCGACTGGTACTACGCCATGCAGAAGGGCGGCGTGGTGGCCAGTGGCCCCACGGGCGATTTGAGCAAGGCGGTGATCGATCAGTTCCTCAGTGTCTGAGGCGGCTGTGGTCCGGGGCACCACACCCCGGCCGTCCTGGCGGCCACGGGCAGCTTGGTGGCCAATGTCCGGGCCGCCATCAAAACGCCCCTGTTCGGGGCCTCCAACACCCAGACCTTCGTGGACAACACCTACGCCACAGGCCCCGGCGGTGGCTGAGGGCGCTCAGAGCAGGGAGCGCCAGAGCTGCTCCGCTTCCAAGGCCGTCAACGGGCTGAGGGTTTCGCCTTCGTAACTCCCCAGGGGCCGGCAGCTGAGGCTGTTGATCAACAGGGCACCGGAGGCGCAAGGGAGATCCTCCGGTGCCAGGGGGGCCTCAACGACCAGTCCCAGGTCCAGTGCCCGGTTGCGCATGATGCCCGGGAGGCAGCCGCTGGCCAGGGGCGGGGTCAGCCAGCGGTCTCCCCGCCGCAGCAACAGGTTGCCGGTGGTGCCGCAGCACAGCCCCCCCGCCGTGCTCAGGAGCAGGGCGTCATCGGCGCCGGCGCGTTGGGCTTCGCGGCGGGCGGCAATCGCGGGGCCGTAGGCGAAGGTTTTGCAATGGCTCAACCGGCTGTCGGCGTTGCGGCGCTCATGGCGACTGAGGACGACGCTATGGGGATCAAAGCGCAGCGTTACGGGGCTCAGCTGCAGCCAGAAGCGCGGCCCCTGTCCCGCTGCCGAGGCCGTCCCGTGGTCCTTGGGCATTTCGAGGCCCCGGCCCATGGAGGCCCCCCGGCTCCAGTTCAGGCGCAGGGAGGCCGCGGGCGGCTTGCAGTGCTTCAGGGAGGCTTCCAGGAGTTCCCGGATCGCCTCAGTTCCGGGCGGAGGGGCCATCTCCAGCAGGGCGGCGGAGCGCTGCCAACGCCCCAGGTGAGCCTCCAGCAGCCGGGGTTCCCCCTCCTCCACCAAAACGGTTTCAAACAGGCCGTCCGCCAGGAGCAGACCCCGGTCGTCGAGGGGCAGGTTCAACTCCCCCGGCGTCCCCCATTGGCCGGCGCCCGGGCCCTGCCGGGGATCACCGATCCAGGCCACCGATGCCTGCTCAGCCCGCACTGAACTCATGCCAGGGCCTCCAGCAGTGGCTTGATCTTCCAACCCATCTCCTCCCCTTCCCTGGCTGGGTCGGAGTCGGCCACGATGCCGCAGCCGGCATGGACCCGCAGGCTCCGATCCTTCACCAGCACGCTGCGGATCAGGATGTTGCTGTCGAAGCTTCTGCCCGGGCCGAGGCGAAACAGGCTGCCGCAGTAGGGACCCCGCGCCACCGGCTCCACTTCGTTGAGGCGCCGGCAGGCCCGCACCTTCGGCGCGCCGGTGATCGAGCCCCCGGGCCAGCAGGCCCGCAGCAGTTCCACCACGCTGCACTCGCTCCGCAGCTGCCCCTCCACCACGGAGGTGAGGTGATGCACCTGGCGGTAGCTCTCCAGCCCCACCAGCTGGGGCACGTCGATCGAGCCCGGCACGCACACCCGGCCAAGGTCATTGCGCAGCAGATCCACGATCATCACGTTCTCGGCGCGGTCCTTGGGGCTGCTGATCAATGCAGCCGCTTCGAGGGCGTCGGCGTCCGGGTCGGCCTGGCGGGGCCGGGTGCCCTTGATTGGCCGGGTTTCCACCTGTCCCGTCTCACGCACCTGCAGGAACCGCTCCGGTGAGGCCGAGAGCACCGCTTCGCCGCGGGCCTCACCGGAGGCGATCGCCAGGGCCGAGAACGGCGCCGGGCAGGCGCGGCGCAGCCGCCCGTAGAGGGCCAGTGGGTCCGGTGCCTCGGCCCGCTCGCATTCACAGCAGGCGCTGAGGTTGGCCTGGAACAGATCACCGGCGGTGATCCAGTCCTGGATGCGCTCCACCTGGGCGGCGAAGCGGGCGGCGCCGGTGTGCCACTGCCAGGCGGTGATGGGAATCGGTGGGGCCTCGGCCAGGGGCGCTGGGCCCTCCCCCGCCGGCAGGGCTTCCACCACGGCGGCCACGGCCTCCAAGCGCTGGGCGTCATCCCCCTCCAACCACAGCTGCCGCTCCCGCCGGTCCACATGCAGCAGTGGGTCGTAGCGGCCCGCCCACAGCGTCGCCATCGCCGGTGTCTGCCAGTGGTCGCCCGGTTCCACCCAGGCCCCCGCCTCGTAGTTGAGCCAGCCGAGCCAGGTGCCGCCGCCAGCCTCCAGCCTCTCCAGGGTGGCGAAGGGATCCGATGCTCCGTTCTGCCCCGGCAGGCCCCGGCAGCAGACACTCTCCAGCGGTTCCACCGCCAGCAGCCCATGGCGGCTGAGGTCGTCCCCACCCGGTCGGGCCTCCCTTTCCTCCTCGCCCTGATCAGGGTTTTCGCCGTCGAGCCACACCATCCCTTCGCGGCCGAAGGCGTCCGCCAGGGCCACCGCCACCGCCCAGGGATCCCGCCACGGCAGGTCGCGCCTCAAGGTTGGCGGCTGGCCAGATCGGGCCGACCCGCCTCGATCAGGGCGGCGTCCCGGATGCGGCAGCTGTCGCAGCGGCCGCAGGGTTCGGCGCCGCCCGTGTAGCAGCTCCAGGTGTGCTCGATCGGCACCCCCAGCCGCAGGGCCTCCCTGACAATGCGGGCCTTGCTCCAGGTGAGCAGGGGGGCCCACAGGCGGGTGCCCCTGCCTTCGCGACCGACCTTGCTGGCCAGATCCGCCAGCGATTGAAAGGCATCGAGGTAGTCGGGGCGGCAGTCGGGGTAGCCGGAGTAGTCGACGGCGTTGACCCCCAGCACCAGCTGCCTGGCGCCGCGGGCCTCCGCCAGGCTCAGCCCCAGGGCGATGAATACCGTGTTGCGACCGGGCACGTAGGTGGAGGGGATCACCCCCTCCTCGACGCCGGCCGTGGGGACGCTCAGGGCGTTGTCGGTGAGGGAGGAGCCACCCCAGGCGGCCAGGTTCACGGCGATGGTCTGGTGCTCCGCCAGGGCCAGTCGCTCCGCCAGGTTGCGGGCGGCCTCCAGTTCGCGCCGGTGGCGCTGGCCGTAGTCGAACGACAGGCCGATCACCCGCTGCCCCGCTTCGATCGCCAGGGCCGCTGCGGTGGCGGAATCCAGGCCACCGGAGAGCAGCACCACGGCCGTGCCGGGGTGGGGGCCGGACGGGGGAACGGCGGAGGCCAACGGCGCGGGGGTTCGGTGGCGGCCATGATCATGGCAGTTGAATTCGGGTCCGGATGGTTCGTAGGCGTGGAGTGGGAGGGCCCTTCCTCCTGGCGGGACTGCTGGGGACGGTGATCGGCGGCGCCCCGGTGGCCCGGGCAATCCCGCAGCTCGATCTGAAGCCCTATCCGGCTCCCGCCAACGGGGAACAGCGTTGGGTGATCCAGTTGCCAGGCCTGCTGCCCCCCCCGAAGGATCCGGCGCTCTCAACCGATCCGGCCGACTGGCGGGTGCAGCTGATCGTGGGCCGCACCCTTCCGCTCGACTGCAACCTGCACCGCCTCGGCGGCAAGCTCAAGCCTGAGACCCTGCCGGGCACGGGCTTCACCCTGTTTCGCTTTGGCGATGTCGGGCCCCTGCTGTCCACCCGCAAGGCCTGCCCCCCGGGCGAACCCCTCAAGCCCCAGTTCGTGACGGCCGGCAGCAAGCCGTTCGTGGTGCCCTACAACGCCAGCCTGCCGATCGTGGTCTATGCCCCGAAGGAGTTCGAGGTGCGCTGGCGGCTCTGGAAGGGGGAGAGGGAGACCCGCAACGCGATCCAGCGCTGATGCCCAACCGGGATCACTGATCGGACGGGCGGTGCCAGGAAGCCTGAGGATGGCGGATCGTTGTCCACGCCAGGCCATGCGCTTCCTGGTCCGATCGGGCCGTGGCCCCTTTCTGCTGGCAGGCCTGATGGCTGTGGCCGTCGCCAGCGGCGGCTGTCAGCGTCTGCCGGTCAATCTGCAGGTGTCGATCTCGCCTGGCGCCGGCGCCGATCGCCTGTCGAGGGAGAGCCTCAACCGGCTCTCCACCCAGATGGCGCAGGAATTCATGCAGACCAACCCCGGGGTCCACCTGCACATGCGCTACATCTCGGAGGCCCAGGTGCTGGACACCCTCTCGGCCCGTTCTTCGCTCGGGGTCGGTCCCGACCTGATGATCACCAGGGCCGCGCCGGCCCAGGCGCTGGCCCAGAAGGGCCTGAGCCGTCCCAGTGAACTGGGCCCAGCCCAACTCGCCCCCCTGGCCATCCAATACCTGCCTGGGTTCCGCCAGGGCAATCGCTATCTCGCCCTGCCCTTTTTGGTGCAGCCGACCCTGGCCTGTTACGACCGGCGGCGCATCACGGGGCCTCCCCAGCGCCTGGACGACGTCGTGACCCTGGCCGCTGCGGGCAGGCGCATGGGCCTGCCGCTGCGGTTCAACGAGTTGCTGTGGACCGCGACCGGCTTCGGGGCCGATGCCCCGCTGATCCGGATGCTCGATGGGGACCGGGGGAGCAGGGGTGTCGGCGGCAGTCTTGATGCGGCCGACCGCAGGGCCGCGCTCGCCTGGCTGCAGTGGCTCTACCGCGCCAACGTCCAGCCCACGCTGAAGTTCTTTGACTCCGGCGATGAGCTTGTGCAGGGCCTGGCGGCCGGACAGCTGGACTGGATCAGCTGCAACGCCACCGCCATCCGCCGGTTGCGGCGCGCCCTGGGCGCCAACCTGGCCGTGTCCGCCTTGCCCAAAACCAATGACGGCGAGCCTTCCAGGGCCTTCGCCCGGCTGCTGTTGATCAGTTTTGGTCGTGATTCCAATCGCGAGGAGCGGCGCATGGCCCAGAAATTTGCCCTGTTCGCGCTCAATGACTTCAGCCAGACCAACCTGATGGAACGCGCCATCGGCAACATGCCCGTCAATCGGAACGTGATCGTGCCGGTCAAGAACGTGCCCGAACTGGCAGCGATGCAGGAGAGCCTGGTCAGTTCGATCGTGCCCGATTTCCGCACGGGTGTCGCCTCCGTACGGCTGGCTTCGCCGATGAGCCAGTTGCTCAAGCAGACGATCTACGGCGATCTCACTCCCGCCGAGGCGCTGCGCCAGATGGAGGCCCTCGCCAGGGGGCCCGTTGCTGAGGGGTAGGGGCGATGCATGAGCTTCTCTTTCTGATCGGCGGCTGGCTTGGCCTGCTGGTGCGGGGCTCGGTGCTCCTGCAGCTGGCGATCCTTCTAGGCGTGCTGGTGCTCCATCAGGCCTGGAAACATTGCCGCCGACCTTCGCTGGCCAGTTGGCAGCCGGTGCTGGCCAAGCTGTTGGCGATCGCGATCCTGGCGGCGGCGGCGGCCCTGGTGGCCTGGCTGGGGAGGGCCGCCGGCCTGATCACCCTGGCGGCCCAATTGCTGGGGGTGTGGACGGCCCTTGATGGCCTGCGCCTGATCCTGCGGCGTTGGCAGCCGCCCGAGGTGGTGGAGTCCTACTGGTTCCGTGCCGTACGGCCCCTGTTTCTGGCGCTGGCGGTGCTGCTGTGCATCGATCGCCTCGATGGCCTCGAGACGGTTGGCGGAGTGCCGCTGATCGAGCTGTTCGGAGCGCATTTCACCGTTGGTGGCGCCGTGCTGCTGGTCAGCCTGCCTTACTTCCTGGTGGTGCTCTCGGAGCTGCCGGTGATCTTCCTCGGCTTTCTGCTGCAGCGGTTGATCGGGCTGAGCACCGTCAGCCGCAAGGTATTCGAGCTGATCTTCCGCTACCTGCTGATCGGGGTGGGGGTGCTGTGGCTCGCCAGCAAGATCGGCTTCAGCGGCACCACCATCGCCGCCATCGCCGGCGGCCTGTCGGTGGGTCTGGGCTTCGGCATCAAGGAGGTGTTCTCCAACTTCGTCAGTGGCCTGTGGCTGTTGTTCGAGGGGTCGGTGCGGCCCGGGGAGGTGCTGTTCATCGACGGCGATCACTGTGAGGTCCGCAGCCTGGGTTTGCGGGCCGCGGTGCTCTGGCGCCAACGCGACAACGTCGAGCTGGTGGTGCCCAACCAAACGTTCTTCACGGCCACGACCAACACCTTCACCGGTACCGATCGCCTGCGCCGCAGTGAGGTGAAGGTGGGGGCCTCCTATCGCCATGACCCCGACCGGGTGATGGCCCTGCTCGAGGAACTGGCGCGCGCCAATCCACGGGTGTTGGCCCAGCCTGCGCCGATCGCGCTGATCCTTGACTACGGAGATTCCTCGATCGAGTACGCCCTGCGGTTCTTCATCGCCAATCCGATGGAGCACGTCGCCATCTGCAGCGAGGTGCGCCGTGCCATCTGGCATGCCTTCCAGGACCATGGGATCGAGATCCCCTTCCCCCAGCGGGTGCTGCACACCAGCCGCGACGATTGAATGGGGCTGGGCCCACCGGGCTCAGCGCACCCCCAGCCACTTGTGGCTCTGGAGGCTGAGTCGCCAGGCCGGGTAACGGCGGACATGGGCGATGGCCAATGTAGTGCCTTCCTGGCTTTCCCAACCTGGCTGCAGCAGCAGTTGGGGCCCCGCCGCATTGGCACCGGTACCGCTGCGCAGCTCCCGCGCCCCGCGGGCCATGGCCTCGGCAAAGATCAGATCGCTGGGTCCATGGACCACCACCTTGAGCTCCTGGCAGGCGGCCAGCAGTTCATCGGTGGGGGGGAGATGGGGCTTGGGGGAGAGGGTGATCCAGTCGAACCGGCCGCTGAGCGGCTCCACGCCGCTGGTTTCCAGGTGCAGGGGCAGGGCACCGGCCTCCCCTCCGCCCTGGCGCAGGGCCGCGCAGAGGGCCCCGAGATCGTGGTGGAGCGGTTCGCCTCCGGTGATCACCACGAAGGCGGCGCCGGCCGCGGCGGCGGCATCTGTTTCCTCCGCCAGCTCGCTGAGGTGGCGGAGGGGGTGGGCCTCCTGGGGCCAGGAGTGCTTGGTGTCGCACCAGCTGCAGCCCACCCGGCAGCCCGCCAGGCGGATGAAGAAGGCGCTGCGGCCCGCGTGCAGGCCTTCCCCCTGGAGGGAGTGGAAGGTTTCCACCACCGGAAGCCCCGCCGCCACGGGCTCGCTCACGCCTCTTCTCTCCGCCAGGCCTCTGGGTCGACCCTACCCAACCCGGTTGTCAACTACGTTCTGCGGCGCCATCAGCGCATAACCTTGATTTAATTGCCCATGGGTTCCTTTGCGTCCCGATCCGTGGCTCACCCCTGAGGTGGTCAGCCAGCTGGCCCGCCACAACCTGCTGCGGCCCCTGATCAAGCAGCAGGTGCTGGCCGAGCTGGCTTCGGAGTTCCCTCTGGCGGAGGAGGAGCGCCGCCAGGTGATCGAGGGCGTTCGGCGGGAGAGGGGCCTGGAAACCCCTGAAGCCCTTGAGCGTTTCCTGGCCGCCAACCTGCTGGAGGAGAACGATCTGCGTGAACTGGCGGAGCAACCCCTACGGCTGCAACGGGCCCTGGAGGCCCGCTTCACGGCCCGTGCCGGTGTGCGTTTCCTGAGCCGAAAGAATCAGCTGGACCGGGTGGTCTACAGCCTGCTGCGGGTAAAGGACCCTGGCCTGGCCCGGGAGCTCTATCTGCGCATTGCCGAGGGGGAGGCCGATTTCACTGACCTGGCGTCCCGTTACTCCGAGGGGCCGGAGAGGGACAGCCGGGGCATTGTCGGTCCGGTGCCCCTCACCCAGGCCCATCCCCAGCTGGCCGAGCGGCTGCGCACTGCCCCGGTGGCAACGTTGCTGGAGCCATTTGTGGTGGAGTCCTGGTGGCTGGTGGTGCGGCTGGAGAGCCAGACATCCGCCACCCTCGATCAGGCCACCGAACGGCAGATGGCGGCCGAGTTGCTGGAGGAATGGGCGGAAGAGGAGGTGGGTCTGCGCCTGGCCAATCTCTCGCGCCAGCGGCTGGCCCAGCAGCCGGCTGCTCCCCAGCCCGATGGGCCCAGTCCCCTGGTTGCCCGATGACAACGGCTCCCTCCCTGGCCGCCGTTCTCGCGCACCCCGCCTTTGCGGAGCTTTCGCCCGACGGCCGCGCCCGGCTGGAGGCCGGCGCCCGGCTGAGCAGCTACGCCCTCGGCCAAAGCCTCTGCAGCGGCGACCTGATCCCCAGCGAAATCCTGCTGCTGCTGGAGGGGAAGGCCCGGCTGCTGGTGCGGGAGTCCGGCCGTCTGCTCACCTTGCAGCGGTTGGGGCCCGGCCAGTTTGTGGGCCTGGCCTCGCTGCTGCGGGCGGCCGCCTGCGAGGAGGTGAGTGCCGCTGAAGAGGTGGTGGCTGCGGCCCTTCCCGATGGCCTGGTGCTGGAGTTGCTCCAGGGGGAGCCCACCTTCGCCGCCTGGTGCGCCTCCCAGCTGTTCAGCGCCGAGCTGGCGGCCCTGCTGCAGGAGCTGCGCCGCCAGCATCCCCAGCAGCCCATGAGCCTGGTGGAGCTGTTTGAGCGGGTCGCACCGGAGGCCCGGATGGTGGCGCCGAGCGCCCAGGTGCTGCGGCTCTTGCCCGCCGATCAGGTGCTGCTGGTGTCCAGCAACAACCTGGAGCAGCACCCGATCGGTAGCCGGCTGGATCCCGCCGCCGGTGCGCCCGAGGCGCTGCCACCGTTGCCTCCTCGCCTCATTGCCCTGCCCCTGGCCCTGGAGGCGGACCTGACGGATCCCGCAGGCCAGCCCGAGGCTCCGGGGAACGGGTTGGGCTCGGCCCTGGTGGCCGTCGGTTCCTCCGCCGTGGCGGGACCACCCCTGGCCTCGGGCCTGGATCTGGGCCAGCGGGACCGCCCCGCCTTCCGCCTGCTGCGGGGCAACGGTCCCCTGGAGGAAACCCTCGCCTGCTTCCAGATGCTGGCGGCCGAGCTGCGGTTGCCCTTCCGCCGAGACGCGATCGAGAAGATCCTGCGCGATGCCCTGCGCCGGGGCCAGAGCCCTGATCTGCAGCTCTGCGGCAACCTGGCCGCGATGATGGGCCTGCATGTCAGCGGCGTGCGGGTGCCGGCCTCCCAGGGCACCCGCCTGATGACCCCGGCCCTGATCCCCTGGCAGGGGGGCTTCGCCCTGGTGCGCTCCAGCAACGCCCGTGGCCTGCTGCTGGCCTCCCCCCGTGATGGCTGGGTCGAACTCACCCCCCGCCAGATCCTGGAGGAGTTCCCCGAGGGCATCGAACTGCTGCTGGTGGAACGCAGCAGCGCAACACCGGAGCAGCGCTTCGGCTTCGGTTGGTTCTGGCCGGCCCTCAAGCGGCACCGCGGCATCCTCTTCCAGGTGCTGTTGGCCTCGTTCGTCGTCCAGCTGTTCAGCCTGGCCAACCCCCTGCTGATCCAGGTGATCATCGACAAGGTGATCAGCCAGCGCAGCCTCGACACCCTGCAGGTGCTTGGTTTTGCCCTGGTGGTGGTCACCCTGATGGAGGGGGTGATCGGCTCGCTGCGCACCTTCCTGTTCACCGAGACCACCAACCGCATCGATCTGCGACTCGGCGCCGAGGTGATCGACCATCTGCTGCGGTTGCCCCTCAGTTACTTCGATCGCAGGCCGGTGGGGGAGCTGGGCACCCGCATCGCCGAGCTGGAAAAGATCCGCTCCTTCCTCACCGGCCAGGCCCTGACCACGGTGCTCGATGCCGCTTTCTCGGTCATCTACATCGTGGTGATGGTCTTCTACAGCTGGGTGCTGACCCTGATCGCCCTCTGTGTGGTGCCGATCCAGGTGCTCCTCACCGTGCTGGGGGCCCCCCTGTTCCGCCGCCAGTACCGCGACGCGGCCCTGGAGAACGCCCGCACCCAGAGCCACCTGGTGGAGGTGCTGGGCGGCATCCAGACGGTGAAAGCCCAGAACGTGGAGATGATCAGCCGCTGGAAGTGGCAGGACTTCTACGCCAAGTACATCTCCCGCAGCTTCGAGAAGACGATCACCGGCACGGCCCTCAACGAGACCAGCCAGGTGCTGCAGAAGCTCTCCCAGCTGTTGGTGCTGTGGGTGGGCACCACCCTGGTGCTCAAGGGTGAACTCACCCTTGGTCAGCTGATCGCCTTCCGCATCATCAGTGGCTATGTGACCCAGCCGCTGCTGCGGCTCTCCTCCATCTGGCAGAGCGTTCAGGAGCTCAAGGTGTCGTTCGAGCGCCTTGCCGATGTGGTGGACACCCCCGAGGAGTCGGGGGAAGCGGACAAGCAGAAGATTCCCCTGCCACCGATCGAGGGGGAGATCCGCTTTGAAGATGTGAGTTTCTCCTTCCAGCCCGGGGCGCCGCCGGTGCTCAGCCACATCGATCTGGCCATCCCCGCCGGCACCTTCGTGGGGGTCGTGGGCCAGAGCGGCAGCGGCAAGAGCACCCTCACCAAGCTGCTGTCGCGGCTGTATTCACCCCAGAGCGGCCGCATCTTGATCGACGGCCATGACATCGACAAGGTGGAGCTCTACTCGCTCAGGCGCCAGATCGGCATCGTGCCCCAGGACCCCCTGTTGTTCTCCGGCAGCGTCGCCGAGAACATCGCCCTCACCGACCCCGATGCCACCAGCGACGCGATCGTGGCGGCGGCCCGGCTGGCCTGCGCCCATGACTTCATCATGGAGTTGCCGGCCGGCTACAGCACCCCTGTGGGGGAGCGGGGGGCGAGCCTCTCCGGCGGCCAGCGCCAGCGCATCGCCCTGGCCCGCACCCTGCTGAGCCGCCCCAAGCTGTTGGTGCTCGATGAGGCCACCAGCGCCCTCGATTACGCCACCGAGCGGCAGGTGTTTGACAACCTGATCGAGAACGTCAAGCACGCCACGGTCTTCTTCATCACCCACCGGCTCTCCACGATCCGGCGGGTGGAGCGGATCGTGATGCTGGACCAGGGGGCCGTGGCGGAGTCGGGCCGCCATGAGGAGTTGATGGCCCAGCGCGGCCGCTATTACACCCTGGTGCAGCAGCAGGAGGACGAGCCATGAGCCCCAAGGACAAGCCCGGTGCGATCATTCGCGCCGCCCAGGGCGCCATCGAGCGCAGGGTTCAGTCGAGCCAGGAGGAGATGGCGCTGCAACAGTCGCGCTTTCTGGCCCGCACCCTCACCTGGACCCTGATCGGTTGCACCGGCCTGGCGGTGGCCTGGCTGGCCCTGGCGAAGACCGAGGAGGTGGTGGTGGCCCCGGGGAAGCTGGAGCCGATCGGCAGCGTCAAGGTCGTGCAGATGCCCGTCGGCGGCGTGCTCGGGGCCATGCTCGTGAAGGATGGCGAGCGGGTGAAGAAGGGCCAGGTGCTGCTCAGGCTCGACAACGAGACCACCCTCGATCGCCAACAAAGCCTGCTCAAGACCATCACCGCCAAGGAGGAACAGCTGCGCCTCAAGCAGGTGGAGTTGGCCCGCACCCTCAACCTCAACGACACCGAGCAGGGGGTGCTGGGCCGCAACCGCAACCTGGAGCAGGAGATCCTCGATCGCCTCGAATCCCTCCAGAAGGCCGGTGCCTCCGCCGAACTTCAGTACCTGCAGCAGCGCAACAAGGTGAAGGAGGTGGACGGCGAGATCGCCAAGACCAAGGTGGACCGCCTGCGTCAGAGCGCGATCCTGGAGCAGGCGATTGAGCAGCTGAAGGGGGAGCTGCTCGATCTGCGCAGCAAGCTCACCGAGCTGCGGGTCAACATCCGCTACCAGGACATCCGCTCTCCGGTGGATGGGGTGGTGTTCGATCTCAAGCCCACCGGCCCGGGCTTCGTGGCCCAGGGCAGTGAGCCGATCATGAAGATTGTGCCCTACGACAACCTGCAGGCGAAGGTGGAGATCCCCAGCGACAAGATTGGCTTCGTGCGCGTCGGCAAGTTGGCGGAGATCAGCATTGATTCGTTCCCCTCCTCCGATTTCGGCGTGGTCGAGGGAACCGTGAAGGAGATCGGCTCCGATGCCCTGCCCCCCGATCAGGTCAACAAGACCTACCGCTATCCAGCCCAGATCCAGTTGGCCCAGCAACAGCTCAAACTCAAATCCGGCCAGTTGCTGCCCCTACAGGTGGGCATGTCCCTGACGGCGAACATCAAGCTGCGCAAGGTGAGCTACCTGCAGTTGTTGCTCAGCGATTTCAAGGACAAGACCGACTCGCTCAAGAAGATTTGAGCGCGGCACTGCCGCGGGTGTAGGCCTCCTCCGGTGAGGAGGGCAGCCGCTGCTGGGCTGCCTCGATCAGCCCCCTGAACAGGGGGTGGGGCCTCCCGGGCCGGGAAAGGAACTCCGGGTGGTACTGGCAGGCGGTGAAGAAGGGGTGGTTCTTGAGTTCGATCAGCTCCACCAGACGCCCATCGGGGGAGGTGCCGCTGATCTCGTAGCCCGATTCAAGGAACAGGCTGCGGTAGGCGTTATTGAACTCATAGCGGTGGCGGTGGCGTTCGTAGACCACCTGTTCGCCGTAGAGCTTCTGGCCCAGGGTGCCCGGCACCAGCCTGCAGGGGTAGACCCCCAGCCGCATGGTGCCCCCCAGGTCCACCACGTCCTGCTGTTCGGGCAGCAGGTGGATGACCGGATGGGGCGAGTTGGCATCGAGTTCGGCGCTGGTGGCCCCCTCCAGACCCGCCTGGTTGCGGGCCCACTCGATCACGGCGCACTGCATGCCCAGGCAGAGCCCCAGGAACGGCACCCGCTGCTCCCGGGCCCAGCGGATCGCCGCCACCTTGCCGTCCACGCCCCGGTTGCCGAAGCCTCCGGGCACCACCACCGCATCCATGCCCTTGAGCAGGGTGTCGGCCCCCTGGGACTCGATCTGCTCGGCGCAGATCCAGTGCAGGTCGAGGGAGGCATCGCGGTCGATGCAGGCGTGGCGCAGGGCCTCCACCACCGAGAGGTAGGCGTCGTTGAGGGTGACGTACTTGCCCACCAGGGCCACCTTCACCGCCTGGCCCGGGTTGCGCAGTTTGCGCACCAATTCGGCCCAGCGGGCCATGTCGCTGTCGTGGTCTTCCAGGCCGAGGGTGTCGAGCACCTCTCGGCACAGGCCTTCCCGTTCCAGGGCGATCGGCACGGCGTAGATGCTGTCGGCATCGAGGGCGGGGATCACTGCCTTGGTGGAGACACCGCAGAAACCGCCGATCTTGGCCCGCAGGTCTTCGCTGATGGGCCGGTCGCTGCGGCACACCAGCACATCGGGCTGGATGCCGATCGAGCGGAGCTCCTTGACCGAGTGCTGGGTGGGCTTGGTCTTGATCTCCCCGGAGGTGCCGATGTAGGGCAGCAGGGTGACATGCACGTAGGCCAGGTCGCCGCGGCCCACGTCGCCCCGGAATTCCCGAATCGCCTCCAGGAACGGCAGCGATTCGATGTCGCCGACGGTGCCGCCGATCTCGGTGATCACCACGTCGGCGCCACTGTTGGCCGCCACCCGGTGGATGCGCTCGCGGATCTCGCGGGTGATGTGGGGGATCACCTGTACCGTGCCGCCGTTGTAATCACCCCGCCGCTCTTTGTTGATCACCGATTGGTAGATCGAGCCCGTGGTCACGCTGTTGAGGCGCGACATGGCGGTGTCGGTGAAGCGCTCGTAGTGGCCCAGGTCGAGGTCGGTTTCGGCGCCGTCTTCGGTGACGAACACCTCGCCGTGCTGGAAGGGGCTCATGGTGCCCGGATCCACGTTCAGGTAGGGATCGAGCTTGAGGATCGAAACGCTGTAGCCCCTCGATTTCAGCAACCGGCCCAGGCTGGCGGCCACGATCCCCTTACCGATGCTGGAGACCACCCCGCCGGTGACAAAGACGAATTTGGCCGCATGGCCGCGGCTGGCGGGCGGGGAGTTGCTGGCCATGGCCACTGGGTCGATGGCCCAATCTACCGCTGGTATCCAGGCCCCCCTGAGCGTCCGGTGGCCTCAGCTCTCCAGCAGGCTGCGCAGCATCCAGGCGGTCTTCTCGTGGATCTGCAGGCGCTGGGTGAGCAGGTCTGCGGTGGGCTGATCGTCGGCGGCGGACACCACGGGGAACAGGCTGCGGGCCGTGCGGGCCACGGCCTCATGGCCCTTGACCAGCTCGCGCACCATGTCCAGGGCGCCCGGCTGCCCCTCCGTTTCAGGGATCGAGGCAAGGGCCGCGAAGTGCGCTCCGCCGTAGGGGGCTGGGAAACCCAGGGCCCGGATGCGCTCCGCGATCACGTCCAGGGCCGTCCACAACTCCGTGTACTGGTCCATGAACATCAGGTGGAGCGTGTTGAACATCGGCCCGGTGACGTTCCAGTGGAAGCCGTGGGTTTTGCCGTAGAGCACGTAGCTGTCCGCCAGGAAACTGCCCAGGCCCTCGGCGATCTGTTGGCGCTGGGCTTCGGGAATGCCGATGTCGATGGACGGGGCCATGGGGGAAGGGAGGTGATCCGCCAAGCCTATGCAGGAGCCACCAGGGAGAGGGGGGTCAGTCGGACTCCTCAGTCCAGGTGCTGGCCACGTGCAGTTCCTCCAGTTGCTGGGGCGAAACGCCGGCGGGGGCCGAGGTGAGCAGGCAGCGGGCCTGCTGGGTCTTGGGGAAGGCGATGGTGTCGCGGATCGACTCCTCGCCCGCCAGCAGCATCACGATCCGGTCCACGCCAAAGGCCAGGCCGCCGTGGGGCGGGGCCCCCAGGTCGAGGGCCTCCAGGAGGAAGCCGAACTGCTGTTCCGCCTCCTCCAGGGGCAGACCGATGGTCTGGAGCACCTGCCGTTGCAGGGCTGAATCGTGGATGCGCAGGGAGCCTCCCCCCAGCTCCAGGCCGTTGAGCACCAGGTCGTAGGCCTGGGCGCGGGCCGTGGGCAGCCGCTCGCCCCAGGCCGCCGGATCGTCGCCGAGGTCGTCGGCGTTGGGGGCGCAGAAGGGGTGGTGCAGGGCCTCGAGCCGGTTCTCACCGGCGTTGAACTCGAACATCGGGAAATCCACCACCCAGAGGAAGTTCCAGGTGTCGTTGGCTTTGCCTTCGCTGATCAGGCCCAGCTCCTTGGCCAGGAACTGGCGCACCCGATCGAGGGCCTTGTTCACCGTGGCGGTGTCGCCGGCCCCGAATAGCAGCAGGGTGCCGGGAGTGGCGCCGGTGCGTGCCAGCAGCTCGGCCTTGCCCTCCTCGGAGAGGTTGTCCTTGATGGCGCCGATGCTGTCGATCTCCCCGTTCTCGCGCACCCGGATGAAGGCCAGCCCGCCGGCGCCGGCGGCGGTGGCTTCGCCGAACACATCGCCGCCCGGCTTGATGCGCACGTTGCTGAGGGCGTCGTTGCCGCCGGGGATGGCAATCACCTTCACGGCGCCGCCGCTGGCCACGGCGCCGCTGAACACCTTGAAGCCGCTGCTGGCGAAGATGTCACTCACGTTCACCAGCTCCAGGCCGTAGCGGGTGTCGGGGCGGTCGGTGCCGTAGCGCTCCATCGCCTCCGCCCAGGTGAGCCGGGGGAAGGGGCGGGGCAGCTCGATGCCCTTGATCTGCTTCCAGATGGCGGCGATCAGGCCCTCGTTGAGCTCCAGGATCTCCTCCTGCCCCAGGAAGCTCGCCTCGATGTCCAGTTGGGTGAACTCGGGCTGGCGGTCGGCCCGCAGGTCTTCATCGCGGAAGCAGCGGGCCACCTGGTAATAACGCTCGATGCCCCCCACCATCAGCAGCTGCTTGAACAGCTGGGGTGACTGGGGCAAGGCGAACCAGTCGCCACCGTTCACCCGCGAGGGCACCAGGTAGTCGCGGGCGCCCTCGGGGGTGGAGCGGGTGAGGATCGGGGTCTCCACCTCGATGAAGCCCTGCTCTTCAAGGAAGTGGCGGGCGCTGCGGACGGTGGCGTGGCGCAGGCGCAGGTTGCCGTTCATGCGCTCGCGGCGCAGGTCGAGATAGCGGTGGCGCAGGCGCAGTTCCTCGCGCACGGTCTCGTCGTCGTGCACCGACACCGGGAAGGGCAGGGTGCGCTTGACGGTGTTCAGCACCGTGATGGTTTCTGCCAAGACCTCCACCTCGCCGGTGGCCAGGCGCTCGTTCATTGATTCGGCTGGGCGGCGGCGCACCCGGCCCTCGATCCGCAGCACGGTTTCGCTGCGCACCTGTTCGGCCACCGCAAAGGCGCCCTGCCCCCGGTCGGGGTCGACGGTGACCTGCACGGTGCCGCTGCGGTCCCGCAGGTCGATGAAGATCACCCCGCCGTGGTCACGGCGTCGATCCACCCAGCCGCAGAGCTGGACGGTCTGATCGACGACATCGCTGCGCAGGTCGCCGCATCCGTGGCTGCGCATGGGTTGGGGCAAAGGGGGAAGGGCGAGTTTCCCACAGGGCCCTTTAGCCCCGCCTGTAAAAGGGCCGCTTCACCACCACGGCCGGCTCGGCCTTGCCCCGGATCTCCACCGCCAGCTCCGTGCCCAGCCGCGCCGCCGCCACCGGCACGTAGGCCAGGGCAATGGCCTCTCCCAGCGTGGGGGACCAGGTGCCGCTGGTCACCTCCCCCACCACCTGGCCGTCCTGGAGCACGGGATAGGCGTGGCGGGCGATGGCCCGGCCGCCCAGCTTGAGGCCCACGAGGCGCCGACCCACCCCTTCGGCGGTTTGCCGCTCCAGGGCTTCGCGGCCGATGAAGTCCGCCGGCATCTCCAGGTGCACCAGCCAGCCCAGCCCCGCCTCCAGGGGGCTGGTGGCGGCGTCCATGTCGTTGCCGTAGAGGTGCATGGCGGCCTCCAGCCGCAGGGTGTCGCGGGCGCCGAGGCCGCAGGGGGTTACCCCTTCCGTCAGCAGCTGTTGCCACAGGGCCAGGCCGGCACGGCGCTCCACCAGCAGCTCGAAGCCGTCCTCGCCGGTGTAACCCGTGCGGCCCACGAAGACGGTGGCCCCTTGGGCGTCGCCGCTGGCCGTGCCTGCCAGCACCAGCTGCCGATGGCCGAACCGGGGCAAACCCTTGAGGTCTTCGCCAGAGAGGGTCTCCAGCCGTTCCGTCGCCTCGGGGCCCTGCAGGGCCAGCAGCACCCCGTCGCCCTTGCGGTCAGTGATGGTGAAGCCCTGGGGCTCCAGGTGGCTGCGAATCCAGGTGGTGTCCGCCTCGGCGCAGGCGGCGTTGATCACCAGCACCACCTCGTCGCTCTCCGTGCCCCCAAGGCTGATGCGGCCCCGGTCGTAGACGATCAGATCGTCGCGGATGCCGCCCGCCTCGTTGAGCAGCACCGTGTAGCAGGCCTCGCCGGGGCCGATGCGGTGCAGGTCCGTGGGCACCAGGGCCTGGAGGGAATCCTTGACGCCATCGCCCCGCAGGGTCAGCACCCCCATGTGGGAGATATCGAACACGCCGCAGTGCTCCCGCACCGCCCGGTGCTCCTGGATCAGGCCGCTGAATTGCACCGCCATCTCCCAGCCGGCGAAGGGCACCAGCCGGCCGCCAGCGGCGCCGGCAGCCTCGAACAGGGGCGTGCGCCGGAGGGCATCGGCCATGGCAGGGCGGGGGACAGGGGATAGGCGGGATCCTATGGAAGCCCGGTTGTCGGCTGCGGCGCGGGCGGAAACCGAAAACATCCCGCAGGTTCGGCCTTCATGCTGGTGAATCGGGGTGGTGATCATTAAGTTGAGGCTCCCATTGGGTGCCCAGATGGGCAAACGCCCCAGTTGCCGCAGTTGCCTCCATTGCGTCCCCCCCCAAGCGGCGCAGATGGGATGGTGCCAGCTCAGGCGTTTGGCGATCCATCCTGAACTCAGTGCGGAGGTGTGGTGCCACCACTGGACGGCCCAGCCGCCGCGGCTGCCGCTGACCGCCCAGGGTGGCCCCGCCGGTGCGGTCACCCTGGCCGAAGAACCCCTGGCGGAAACCGACCATCAGCTGGCCTTTACGGCCCTGATGCCGGAGATCTGAGGCGGCGGCTCCTGATGAATGGTTCACAGACAGTGCGCATCCATACATGATCCGCGCCATGCGGGTGTGACAATTGTTGGCCACTCCATTCAGTTGAGGAGGTGGGTTATTGGCAACGCTGCCGGCAGGTTCGACTCCTGCTGAGCTCCTAGGGGCCCAGATCGACTGTGAGAACCTCACGTTTCCCACGGGCGCCCATATTTTTTCTTCGGGTGAGTCCGCCAACGCCATTTACGCCGTGCGCCGGGGCATCGTCGAAGTGATCAGCCCCGAGGGCGAAAAGCTTTGTTATCGCCCCGGCGAGCTGTTCAGTTACCAGGACATCGTCTGGGCTGAGGGTCACTACCGCAATGAAGCCTTGGCCCGTACGCCGGCGGAGGTGCTGCGGCTGGACCGGCTGCGGTTCCTCAACCTGCTCCACAACCACCCCACCCTGGCGGTGCTGCTGATCGGCCAACAGCACGAGCGTTTGCGGGAGCAGCGCACGAGCAGTACCTGCTGCTACTGAGGCAACACGCAGATACCCCAAATCCACTCTGCTGCAGTTGATTTGGGGATTAGCAAAATCAAGTTAGCGCATTTTTTAGCGCAGACTCGTTCGGGCAACCTGCTGCAGGTCAGGTCAGGACTGGGAAGTTCCCAGAATCCTTCGTCGGATCGTCAGCGATCGGAAGCTCGTTCAGATCTGAGGGCTGTTTGCCCTCTTGCGAAGGTGCGGGTCCTGGCAGTCTCCGGAAAACGCGCAAATCCTCTGCTATCACTAGAGGATTGAACCTGATTTCAGGCCTACCCCCCCCTTGAGCTCACACCAGGCGCTTGGGAACGGTGACTCGCTTCGATGTCCGGGGCAGTCCGACCCTCCCCTCAACCGAGCCCTCCTTGCCCTCCCAGCGGCAGGTAGAGGCTGTTCGGGGGTCGAGGCAGGGCCAGAACCCGTAGTGGAGGTAGAAGCTTCTGGAGGCCTCTCCTTTGGCATCCACGATCAGGGCCAAGCCACCCACAGAGCGGCGAGCCTGCCAACAGCGTTCAACCGCAAGACCCACCAACAACTCTCCGAGTCCCTCACCACGCCACCGGAGATCTCGGGCCAAGCGACCCATCCGAAAACAAGGGGTCGGATAGGGGGGAGGGGTCGGGCGTCCTCAGGCTGAAGGCTGGCCAAACCCACCTCAGCTGGAGCCAAGGAGTAGTAGCCGGCGATCGAGCTGGGTTGGTCGGCCGGGACCAGCACCCAGGTCTGGCTGATGCCCCGGCGCATGTTCTGGTGGGCGTGTCGCTGCAGAAAGGTCCAACGCCGGCTCACCACAGCCAAAGGCGGAGCGGTCGTGGCATTTGGGATCGAGCAGCTGCTCTTCAAACACGCTTGACGCGGGCGTGGACCTGGTTCAGGGCCTCGGACAAGGCCTCGTTGGGGCGGAAAGGCTCAGCCAGGGCAGCGTGGAAGGTCGTAGTCGCGGCGGGAAAGGGAGACGGCCCGATCAGCGCCTTCGATCGCGGCCGCTTGCTGGAGGAGCTGCTTGTCACTGCTGGAAAGCTTGAGATCCAGGCGATCGGTGGCGGCCATGGCACTCGGGAACGACTGATCCGAGGGAACAGCAAAAAGCAGTACCGGCGTAACGGCGGGGCTACTCCAGTCAGGGTCTGTGGTCGAGGCAGAGGCAGGAAGCTGGGGTGTAGAAGGACGTTGGGATCCAGGCAAAACCCTTGACGTGACTGGGTTACTTAAATGTACGATGGGGTAAAACCAAGCAGAGATTGGGCCGGGCTCATTCAGTGAGACAAGGCTAATCTTGGCCATAAACTCATCCCTCAAGGCCGGATGACGCCAGTCAGACTAATAATTTGTGCTATAATATTAGAAGTTGCAGAGCAATAGCATGCTTCGACCTGAGATCACTGAAAATTGCTTTTTTGAAGCGGCTAAAATGGACATATGGTCGAAGTATGATCTTTGGCTGTGTCGCACAGAAAGCCGGGTTGGCGGCCCTTTCTATCTGGTGAGTAGCAATTGTTCTCCGTTCTACAAAGAGGGCCTTGCGCTTGGCCAGGTTGCTGAGTTGTGCGACTTTGACCTTGGGCAAGTTCGTTTGGTTAGACGTCGTAGAATTACACGTATTCTGAAACCGCCCGCTACCTGGACAGACGCAGAGAAGCTTGAGTTGTCCAAACGTAGAGTGGCCTCCGGAGTGCCTGTCTGATCAAGTCACACCTTGAGGTGGGGTAAGCCCACCTGCAAGCGGTGAATCAGCACCGTCAGCATCACCAGCGAGGAGCAGCACCTGGGCTGGAGCCGGGCCGAGATACAGCGCAGCTGGCTGGGGTGGTCGGGGGGAGATGACGCCCCCTTACCCCAGCGACTTAATAGGAGGCGTGAGGCCAGTTGCGACCAGCTTTGAAGTGCTGAACGTCTAGTGGGGGCCACTGGAGATCCGGACGTGGCTTTGGGGCAACGTTGCGGTAACGGCGAGTCGTCGTCACTCGAAAAGCAGGCGGGACGCTCAAGCAAGGAGCTGAGTAATCGATCACGGCGTTAGTAGCCGTGACCTGCTTGGTGCAGTAGTGGACTAACCCACGCAGGTCGTAAATAGCTTTGACGTCGACGCTCTGTTGACTCTGAGAAAGGCAACGACACAACGGGGCTAACCGGTAACGCCAGGCGCGCTCAATCGAGGCAGAGTTACGAGCCACATTTCGAGGGTCGGGGATCAGCACGTGGACGTGGTACTGGAGCACACCCTTTTCGATGAACCAAAGGGTTGGCACAGAGCAGGCTTTGCAATCACGGTTAGAAGCAGAAGGTGGCGACCACAGCACGCGCTGCAGCTTGTTTCTGACGTCACGAACGTCCGAAGCAATGAAATCGGGGTCATTGCGGCGGCGCTCTGCCCAGGAATACTCCTTAAGCGCCTTGGTGGAAACATCCGTGGAACCGGCCCGGTGAGAACCCATTTCGGTCGGGCAACGGAAGTGCGCGGAGATGAAGTAAGTGGGCTGGAAGCCCTGGAAGAACTGGCGGTTTACCCAGTCAATGGTCTGGCGCCGCGCGGGGTTGAAGGTAGCGGGGTCTGCGTAATAGGGAATCGTCATTGGTAGCGAATAGCAAACGGTAAGCAAAGAGAGACTGGTGTAAAAGCTTTGAGGTTCGGTGGGCTTCGCCCACCTCACTACTGGTCAGGACAGGTATTGTCTTGGTAGTACTAGTACTTGCCTGGGTCGTCGTATCAGTTCACTCCCCCGGTCTCGCCCCTGCGGGGCTCACCCGGTTCGTTGACTGCAGGGGTCAGTCCCCACCTGGCAGCTACCAGGTACCTGTATAGGTTCACACTCAGGGTTCGGCCCCTGCGGGTCCTTACCCTTCGTTGATTGCAGGGGTTAGTCCCCTTTATCACCTATACAGGTAACACCGAACCCCTGAAAGAATCCGGATACAAGTTTCTCTAGCCCACCCCAGGAATCCCCGACATCCACGCCAGGTTCCTGCAAGAGGGTATTAAGTCAATGTCCAAGAACCATAGGCAGTGAAGGCGTGTTAGGGGGTAAGTAGTTCAAAATTCTTTTAGTGAGGCTTCCTGATTGCCAGTCCTGTCGAGTGTCTGGGGTCGATGAGGAGGCAGAAGCGGATGCTGGTGCATCTGAATTGATCGTAGAGCATGGGTGGGGAAAAGTGCAAGGACAATTTCTTGGTGAACCTGCGGAAGTGGGCCTCATAGGCAGGGTCAACTTCGCTCAATTCTTAGTCAGCTGTGCTCAAAGAGCGCCTACTTAGGTCACTTTGAACCCGAGAAGTGACGGTCGGGCAAGTGTCCAGATTCCAGATTTTTGGTGCGCTGGAAAATTGCCCAATTTCCGTTCCGGGGAGATCCCTCTCCGAACGAGATGACTTAATCCGGCCGGGTCATGACCTGGGCCTGGTGAAACCCCGTTAGTGCTGGCTCCTGCACTGACCGCTGACGCTTGGGCGTTGGTGTCCACGGGGTAGTTGCCTACCGGCCCCACCTGCTGGCTCACCAGTGGGTGGTTTTCGCGTGGGTAGCCGGAGCGTTTGCCGGGGGCGTCAGCCCCCTTAACCACTTACTGGAGGTTCAAGACCATGACCACGAATCAATTGATCACGACCAGGGGACGACCGCTGGCTTTAACGGACGAACAGCGAGCGGTGGTTGACTCGAATTCCCCCGCCTTGCGGGTGGTGGCCTTCGCGGGTGCTGGGAAGACCTCGACCTTGCGGGCTTATGCGGTGGCGAGGCCGGGCGAGCGGTTCCTCTACGTGGCCTTCAACTCGGCAGTAGCTCGGGAAGCCCGGGCTTCCTTCCCCGCCCACGTGACCTGCTCGACCATGCACGCGCTTGCCTATCGGGCTATCGGCAGGCGGTACCAACACAAACTGCGCACCAGCCTGCGGGCCCACCAAGCCGCTCGGGCGCTGGGGTTGAACCCTGTAGAGGTGAAGGACCTCACCGCTGCCGATCAGGCGCTGGTGGTGCTGCGGCACTTCCTGAGCTCAGACGCCAGTGGCTTCGACGAGTTCGGGGCTCGGAACCGTTACCGGCCCGAGGTTCTGGCTGCGGCTGCCCGGTTGTGGGCCCGGATGATCGACCCTCACGATCGGTTGCCCATGCTTCATGACGGCTACCTCAAGCTCTTCCAGCTCTCAGAGCCTCGGTTGGGCTACGACGTCGTGCTGTTCGACGAGGCCCAGGACGCCAACCCGGTGACCTTGGCGATTCTGCGATCTCAGCCCTCCCGGCGGGTCTACGTGGGCGATCCGCACCAGCAGATCTACCAATTCCGCTACGCCATCAACGGGATGGCTGGTACGGAGCTCGAGGACGAGCTTTGTCTGTCCGAGAGTTTCCGGTACGGCGTGGAACTGGCAGCGGCAGCCAACCGGTTGTTGGCCCTCAAAGGGGAAACCCGGCTGGTCCGAGGTGGGAGGCGTGGCGAGCCTTCCTCCACCCGGGCGTTCATTGCCCGGGGGAATGTAGCGATCTACCGGCAGGCCGTCGAACTGGCTCGGTCCGGTGCCCCAGCCCATTGGATCGGTGGGGTCAAGGGTTACCGGCTCGAGCAGCTGCTGGATATCTGGCAACTGCGCTATGGCCACCGCGCCGAGATCCGGGACCCGTTTTTGGCTGGGTTCGAGGACTACGAAGCTCTGAGCGCGTATGCCGAATCGCAAGATCAGCGGGACCTGAAAGCCTGGCTGGGCTTGATAGAGCGGCATGAACGCTGCGCGGCCATCCCCTCGGAGATAGAGCGGGTTCAGGCCCTGGCGCTGGATCAGCCGGCGGAGGGTGTCACCTCGCTCTGTACGGCTCACAAGGCCAAGGGTCTTGAATTCGGCACGGTCACGCTGGCTGATGATTTCCCGTCGGCTGAGCTGTTACCCCACCCGCCCGAGCCGGTCGAAGGAGAGGACCCTGAGGCCTTCACCTACTCGAGGACGCGGGCACCCCGCCTTTGGTCTGGTTCCGAATTCCTGGGAGCGGTGGTGCTGCCCGAAGAAGAACTCAACCTCCGTTACGTAGCCGTGACCCGGGCTGAATCGGAATGTCTTTCCGGGGGCTGGTTGGCACCAATGTTTTCTGAGCTGGAGGCCTACCGGAGGGGATTCCCGAGGTGTCTGCTGCTGGACTCGCTGGAGTCGGTGATCGTCAAGAAGCCTGAGCAGAAGACCGGTTCGCTCACGGCGGCGTCAGCTGAACAGGTAACCGCGCTGGGACCCTTGCCCCTGGTGCCGGATCTGAGCCGGGGTGAGGAGGTGCGGTCGTTGCAGCTGTCTCCATCCAGGTGTCCGGACAGCCCGGAGGTCAACGCCCCCCGGCCTGCCGAAGCCAGAACCGGATTCGCCTGGAACCTGGGTGCCCTCGATCCGGAACGGATCCAGGTGGTGGTGGCCCATTACCGCAAGCGTTACCCGGCTCTGGATTGGGGCTGGCTGCTGCCGGCTTTGGCTGAACTGCGGTTGGTTGGTGAACCCCGGTCGAGTTTGACGAGGTTTGTGGCCGGCCACCAGCTGGGGTCGGCTCAGCCAGTGATTGAGCGGTTTTGTCAGGACGTTGGGCTGTGGGTTGCAGCTGAGGAGCTGACTCAGGGCTGATGCTGGTTGTGGAGGCTCCCAGCTCGGGCTGTGAGACGAGCGGGGGTGGAACAAAGGGAAGCGGGGTGACCCTGCCCTGAGGGTCCTGCTTCAAAACCTGGTTGAATTCAGCCAAAGCGTCCCAGCAACAGCAGTCCGGCAAGAGGGAGGGGGAGCGAGCCATAGCCGAAAGAAGGAGAGGCAATACTGGTGTACCACTACCAATCTGGTTTGATGTCAAGGTTCAGGCGCAGCAGTTCCGAGCCAAGGTCTGAAGTCTTCGAGGAATGGCCCTACCTCGATGAGGGGGTGCTGAGGCCCAGTCGCAGTCGCAAGGTCTGCATCACCTGCCACTTCTTCCGGTACCACGCGGGGGTGAACTGCATCCCGCTGCTCACCTGCCAGCTGCACCAGGGACTGCTGGCCCATGGGGAGCACCTCACCCGCCGATGCCAGGGCTGGACCGATGACATGGCCCGCCAGCGGGGCTGGGCGCCCGAGGGGGCGTGAGCACCGGTATCCACAGCCAGCGTTCACCTTTGTTCCGCGTCAAGACCCTTGGAAGGTGAGGCGCCCCGCGGTGTTTAGAAGTTGTCTGTGGTGACGACCTCTCATCGGATCTCTGGCTTTCCCGACCAGTCTGTCCGCCTAAGTGACCATTGCACCCTCATGGATCCATCGAAGCCCCCCAGTTGGTTGCCGGTATCGATCACTCCGCTGTGAGGCAACGGCTTCATGCTCTACCTAGAGCTGGCAAAGCTGCTGTTGCGGTTCGGAAGCACAGTGAACATGGCGTGCATGCCTGCTTCCATGTGATCGTTCACATGGCAGTGCAGCATCCACATACCGGGCCGATCCGGCGTCATGTCCAGCGTTCTGCTGCTGGCCGGGAAGACCTCGGTGGTGTCCAGCCGTCGCCCGTTCTCCAGAAGCGTGGCGCCATGCCAGTGGGGGGTGTGGATATCGATCTCCGTGCCCATGCTCATCACGTGCCAGCGCACATGCTCCCCCTCCGCCATCGTGAGCCCCGGGAGGTCACCGTACACAAAGCCGTTGATGCCATGCATCAGGTTGCTCTCGACGAATTCCTCGTCGTCCGGGTTGACCGGGGTGGTGCTGGTGCCCAGAAACTCCCGCATGTTTGTCTCGAGGTAGAGGCTTTTGTTCTCATCGGTCACCGTGAACAGGTTGACGAATTCACGATCCACGCCCTTGGGTAACTGCCGTCGCTCATCCAGGCTGCCGCGCCGGTGGATCACGATGGCCCCCACCAGACCGGCGCTGGTGTCGCCCACCTCGTTCACGTGGGAGTGATAGGGCCATGCGATCGAATCCGGATCTGCCGGCCCCGGGCCTGAGCGTGGGGGCACCTGCCATCGGTAGGTGTAGGAGCCGCTGGGCGGCACAGCATTGCCGGAGCCGCCGCCACCATGGTGAGGATGGGACCCATTGGTGCCGAGGGACCCCATGGAGCCATCCGCATAGCCGGAACCTTCATTCGCTTTGTCGTAGGCCACCCCATGGGGGTGCAGGCTCAGCGGGAAGCGGGTTTCGTTGCGGAAATGCACCACGATCGTGTCGCCCACCTCGGCGCGGAGAATCGGCCCGAGCGCGCCGAGATGCTCTTCTCGCGAGCCCGGGCTGCGAACCCTCACCCGATCACCCACCTTTTGGCCGGAGAGCTGGGGACCATCGAGCAGCGTGTCGAAGTTCGGCCCGTAGGAGCGGAACACGGCCTTGCGATAGATCCGACCGATGCGGTCGGGCCCCGGCTTGAGAAACACCAGTTCCTTCTCCCCGAACGGTGCGGCCGTCATCCGATTGATCGGATAGGAGGGGGAATAATTCCAAAGATCTTCCTCCGCCTTGATCCAGTACTCCCGTGAATGGGATCGCCAGGGTCCGAGCCACAACAGCAGCACAACCGCTGCTACGAGGAGAAGCAGTATCCAGGAGACTGGCCTGCGAAGCACTCCCGCCAAGCTGTGTAACCAACACTCATTCGAGAAGACCGTAGGGGGAGGCCTGGATCCGACCCCGCCATTGACTGCATCTCGACGTGACATTCATCACATGCCACTGATCCATCCGTCACCGTGCCGGGACAGGAATAGGCCTCAGGGCACCTAAGCACCACCCCACAACCATGCAGGTCCCACACGATTGGCTTGACCTTGCAACGATCATGGCAAGGACGAGCAACTAAAGCCGGGCGGCTCTCAAAGGTTAACGACGAATCAGGATCAAATCGTTCGAGGAAAACGTCGATGCATCCAGATGCCAGCCAACAGACTCAGAACAAATGCTCCTGTGTAGTAACTGAGCGAGATAAGTCGAATATAGAGAGGTGGTTCAATTCCTTCAACCGCTACTTCGTGGCTGGCCCTTAGTACGGGTCCAATGGACTGCTCAGCTTCGACGATAACTCTGTGCGGCGAGCCATCGAAAAATTGCTCCTTCCAACTGAGCCTGCCCTGGTCGTCAGTTCGACCCTGGTAAGCAAACATTTGCTTACCATCCTCAAGTGCAATCGATCTAGCCTTGACAACAACGCCTGCTTTGGGAACTCCAGTTTTTTTGTTAATCACCTGAACTGTCTGGGTCGCAAGCTGTCCAACTGATGTCAGCTGATCTCCCGACAAGCGAAGCTCCAGGTCTTGGGAGGGCTGTTCAGAGGCAGATGGAGTGGGCTGCATCTCTCCATGAGAGTGAGCCGAATTAAGCTCTGCACTGATATTGACAAACAAGAGAACCGCAATTGCAAGCATAGTGAAGAAACTGAGAACCAATCGGATGGGCTGAGATGCGACTTCACCTTCCCGAACTGCTTGATCGCCTCCAATAATCCAGCCGCTAACTATTCCAGCAAGCATCAGGATGCCAATCAAGAATGCAGCATTTCTATACTTTACAAATCTCTCTGGAACCGAAAGTTGTAGAGATTGCTCGAATGGCTCAAAGGCTCCTGCAACAAGCGGAGTCACCCGTGCCTTCAAAACGTAACTTCCCCGTATGGGCATCACTTGCGCGAACTCCAGTTTGCCGGAAGGAGCGTCTGCTATGAGCTCAAGCAATGTGGTTCCTTCCACAATTGGAAAGTCAGAAGTAAACCAGGGCGTTTTGGCAGGGGTTGTAAGTTGTAATTGGAAACGAACATTCGACAGGGGGTACTTCCTTAGATCTACTGCGGTCAATGCAATCCGAACAGGCTCTCCATCGGGAATCACCTGACTTAATGAGGGTTGTGTCTGGAGCAGAACAGCCGGCTGGGTCGCCAGGGAAGGAAGAGGATCAAACCAGAGCAAGATTGAAACAATGGTGGCAACTGTTGCCAAGGCAACGTACTTATATCTACCCATGAAAGATATTTAGGGTTGGAAATTATATGAACGTCCTAATGGCAGGCAACTGCAAGCGTTGAGTGCCTGGTGGTGTGCAGCGCATTATGCACGGGAGGATAGGTACTGAAGTACAGCGTCCAGATCATGAGAGAGCTTAAGCTGGTGATCAGAGCCGCCTGAATCGGAAGTGAGAGAGTAGCTTCCTTGGTTCGGTGCAAAACAGAAGTTGAAATAGCCATGATCTGTGCCTCGTAGATTGAATTGATGGACTCAATGTCGGCGGGCATCCTGACTCAGAAATCTCAAGGACTTCATTACAGTTGCGGGACAGTGACGGATTTGCACCGATCTTTCCCCGTTTCCTCCAGCGACTGATTCTCGCTAGAACCGACATCACCAATGGAGAGTACCACGCCAACTAAAATTCGGTATGAATTCAACATCTTTCTTCGTTGAGAAGATTGCGCGCATGCAGTGCCCACCGTGCCGACACAAGCCCAGGGCATCTTCGTTATCAACGTAGCGGCACTTGTTAAGACGGATCAGTTAGCACCCGAATCAGGGAGTCGGAAGTGTCCGACCTGTCAGTAGTCGGAACGTTTGGACACGAAGGTCAGCGGTGAGCTCTTCAAGGAGGTGGCATCCCTCCCTATCCATGCAGGTGATGGATTCGGCTGGTATTTAGGTGCCCTAGATCCCGCTCAGCTGCGGGTGGTGGTGGCTCACTACCACCACCGCTACCCAGCCCTGGACTGGGGTTGGTTGGTGCAGGCGCTGGCGGAGCTGCGGTTGCTGGGTGAACCCCGGCGGGCGGTTGTGCGGTTCCTAGAACAGCACCAACTGAGGTCTGCAGAGACGCTGGTGGAACGGTTCCTGCTGGATGTGGGTCTCTGGGTCGTTGCGGGAGAGGCGCTGACCCTGGCCTGAGACAGGGAGCTGGAGTCTCCAAGTTCGGGCAGGGAAACGAGCTGGTGGCCAAACAAAGGAAAGTGAGTCAGGCGAGAAGGAGCTGAGGGACTTGAGCTCAGCAGGGAGAAGCGTCCCAGCGCCTCCGGGGCTGTCGGGGGCTCGGGGAGAGCGTAGAAGAAAGAGAAACGACGTTCAAGCCCTGGACAGCTCTGCCTGTTGATCTAATACTGTTGTACCACTACCAAGTCGGCATGGTCCCTATCCCCCTTCGACGTGGTCAGCCCTCAAGGCATGCGGCCGTTGAGGAGTGGCCCTATCTCGACGAGGCGGTGCTGCGCCCCAGCCGCAGTCGCAATGTCTGCCTCACCTGCCACTGGTTCCGGTACCACGCGGGGGTGAACTGCATCCCGCTGCTCACCTGCCAGTTGCACCAGGGGTTAGTGGCCCATGGGGAGCACCTCACCCGCCGCTGCCAGGGTTGGACGGACGACATGACGAGCCAGCGGGGCTGGTGCCCGGAGGTGGCATGAGCAACCGGCGCGCGGTGGTGGGCGTGATGGGTGCCGGAGAGGGCGCCTCCGCTGAGGCTGTGGCCCTGGCCGAGGAGCTGGGGGAGTGCATCAGCGCCAGAGGTTGGGTGCTACTCACCGGTGGCCGCCCGGCGGGGGTGATGGCTGCGGCCTGATCGGCGAGAACGGCTGTGGCAAAACCACCCTCTTTCTGCTCGCCCATGGGCTCCTAAGGCCCCAGCGTGGCCGCATTCTCTGGCACGGACAACCGTTCAGCTACTGCCGAGAGGGCCTCTCCAGCCTTCGGCAGCGGATTGGCCTGGTGTTCCAAAATCCTGAACATCAACTGGTAGCCACAACGGTGGCGGAAGATCTCTCCTACGGCCTGGTGAACATGGGGCTAGGGGATACCGAGATCCGCTGCCGCATCCAGACGATCGCAGAGAGCTTCGACCTGGGCCACTTACTCGATCGGCAGGTGCATAGCTTGAGCCTCGGCCAGAAAAAACAATTGTCATTGGCAGACGTGATGGTTCTCGAGCCCGAACTCCTACTCATGGACGAGCCCACCGCGTACCTGAGCCCCGGCCATTGCATTGACCTTCGTCAGCGCCTTAACCGCATCCACGCAGCTGGCACAACAATCATGGTGGCCACCCATGATCTGGAATTTCTCCACGGCTGGGCCGATTGGTTGTTCGTGATGGATCGGGGTCAACTGGTATTAGAAGGTCCACCGGCCGAAGTGTTCACACAGCAGGAGTTCCTCGAGGAACTGAACCTAGGAATACCGCCTACCCTTGAACTCCTGGCTGACTGGCGGCAACTCGCTAAATCACATCTCAATCTTCCCCTGGCACAGCTGGAGAGACTGGAGCGACTTTTGAGGCCTTAAAATATTGGCTAGAAGCGTAACGGCCAACCGCAAACGTTACAGAACCAAACGGCATGAAGAAGTAAAGCTGGTACGCTCAAAAAGTCCTTCCCATCGGCCGAACAGTCCTAGGCAACATGAAGGGGAAAGCGGAGGAATCTTTTGGAAACATCCGCCCTTGAAATGTCTCTCAAACCCCGTGAAAACGATCAGACGCTGCACAAGAAAGTGGCACCATCAATCCCTAAATACCGCCAGATGAAAGGGTCTATCGGCAGGCAGGCCACTTGGAGCATAGGTACGCACGCGCATCTGATGATGGTCGCTCAGTAGCCCGACGGTGCAAATTCCAGGCTCGACATCTTCATACATCTCGCTACCAACGACGCATGAAAAATTCGTCTTAGCGGAACCCTGAAGCTCATCCTGCCAAGTGAGCACGTAATCGCCCAAACCGACCCTCTCAGATTTTGAAATGCGATATCCACGAGCGATCGTGCCATCTGCAGCGATAACGCATGCCAGGCGGGATTCAAAATCAGCCATTGCTCAAGTTCAAACCCATAGGTTATAGCAAAAAACTTTCCACTGCAGCTCAAAACTTGATTCAATCAGTAGAGAACTAATTCGCAAACCTTATACCCAATCAACCGAGGACCCAAACAAGTCACTAAAACAGCTAAATATTTAAAAGGAACTATCAAAAAGCGTCTACGCCCCCTACCCAAGCCAAGTCGAGCTTACTACTGCAATCAATCTGTCGCTCAGAACCCCAAAGGCCTGAACGTATTCGACTAAAACGAATACAGCTTAAGCACTTAAGCAGTATTCCTTAAAATTTACAGGTAGTTTTTGCCAGCTAGCAAAAAACCGTTCGCCTTCACCAATGAGGTGATGGGCGAACGGTTTAATCACGAAAAGAGCAACCAATTCGTCAGAGTCAGGCTTCGAGTCTTGCTCGGATAGCAACAAGACGGTCACCAAGTTCCTCCTTACTGATCATGCCGCGTGAAAGAAGTGAATGGGCAAGGCTAACAAGCTGATTCTCAGGATAGGGAAGATTGGCATACCTGGTTGCAGACAGCACATCCTCCTCATCGCGACGTTGCTTAAAAGACAGGGAAGATTCTTCCTCGTCCGAGCAAGAACGGTCGAGGGCGTCGCAAAGTCCATCGAGGCTGGTCTTCCATGGAGGCAACGGATTCTCAACACCATACTTGGCCGAAATAATCGGCCAAGTATGGTTACTCCCAGAGATCTCTTCTAGGAGATCAATTTTCTGTTCGATGTCCATAGTTAATCAAGGGGCTTATCAGGAACCAACGGGACGGATGGCCGGGATTGTCTTAGTTTTTACATTAGTTGTTACGCCTGGCTTCGGAAGAGCTACTCCAATCATGCAGTCGCGGGTAACGATCTCAGCCAGCTGATCCTCAGACCATCCCTCAGTGCCCTCAGGTCGGATTGGCATCACCATAAAGCGGTGCTTCTGATTGGAATCCTCGATACGAACTTCGACGTTGTCAGGAATTTCCAGACCAAATTCAGCCAGGACGGGTCGTGGCCAGCGGACGATACGACGACGGTAGTTGGGAGAGCGATACCATTCAGGGGAGTTACCTAAAAGGGGTCGTGGATAGCAAGAGCAAAGGCAACAAACAATCACGTGGTGAACAGTTGGAGAATCTTCCAGGATCTGAAGAGCGTGAAAATCGCTAATTGTCCCTGAACCGGTTGGATTCAACCAATCCACGCCCACTTGCAGGCAGGCCTCAATCGGGTCCGTGAGCGCCAACTTTTTAAACTCAGGATCCAGCCAAGCCTTAGCTACCAACTTGGCGCCAGGAGTGGGGCCGATTTGCTCAGCAAACTCAGTGTAAATCCTATGCTGCTCAGCCGTAAAAATGCCCTTTTCAATGCATAGCTCTCGGAGCGCGATTTCAAGAACTTCAAACTCCGTGATCTCGTCGACCATCGGCTTAACAGTTTTCTCGTGATCGTGATCGTGATGATGCTCGGACATGGGTCTAATTGGTTTTGTGGAAGATGGAAATTATTGAGGTGTCAGGCAGAAGCCTGAAGCCAGCGCTCAGTTATCTCTGTCTGGAGTGAATCGCTCTCGGGCCCATGGTAGGAATCCCACAAATCAACTTGCTTGAATCTGACGATATAAAACCACTCTGGCCTGTCTCCTTCACGTCCCCAAGCTTCGTCCTCGGGAGCAGGGCTCTCGTAGCTAACTCTAGAAATCACGCCTTCGGCACCCCGAACGTATTCGGGAGTTCGCGTATAAAGCAACGCAGGGAGATCCCGAACTTTAACACGATCTCCAACATTGTACTTTGCTGGACCGGCCTGGCCCGAATACATACCCGGATCTCCCTTCCCTAGGGAATCTGCGACCCAGCGATTGCGCTTAACATTCGAGCCATCGCCTTCGAATTTTGGCTGAGCTTTAGGGAGCTGGCCATTGAGGCCCCCTGCGTAACGGTCTTGGACCTCGACCAAGCGATCGGTGAGTTCCCCCCACGAAATATACTCCTTCTCTACCAGTGTTTTAGTTGCTGCCCACAGCCAGCGGAAGTAATAGGGGAGCCCGAAATAAACAGACAGCCCTATTTCAACGTCTGCGATTCGACGCCTCTCCTCGGAGACCCAGATGCCACCCCATCCCAAAACCTCGCAAAGAATGTAGGTCATCAATTCCCACTGTTCTTCCTCCTTTTCAAGAAATGGTTCAGCCGCACTGAGCTGGCCTCCCTGGTCTTGAGGGCATTTCATGTATGCCCAAAACCTATCGGAACTGATCATGTCCCCGGAGGTCCATTCGGGCAATTCCGGGTAGGAAGCCTTCAAGCGCGAGATCAATGCAAGCTTTTGTTCCCGATGGGAGGCAGTTGTCATGAAAGTAACTAAACAAAAGCTACTCTTTAATTATAGCGTCCTCCTTGCCGGCTCGAGCGTATCCTAGAACATAAAACTCAACAAACTCTTTCTCGCCAGGAGTCTTGGATCGGCCCCGCCATGTTCATGACGCGATATGCAACGGCACCGCCTGAAGGATTGCGCTGACACCTGTAACGACAAATTGAATGCCGATTGCCAGAGTGAATAGGCCCATCACCTTGATCAGTACGGTCATGCCTATATGGCCGAGCCATTGGGTGAGCTTGGCGGCAAAAACAAACATCAAACCGATCAACACTGACATCACCAGAATTGCGGCCAGCAGTTCGAATCGTTGGTTCAACGTACGCGCCGCATCCGCATACACCGTGATCGTGGACATGGTGCCTGCGCCGGTTGTGAGCGGCAGTGCGATCGGGACAATCGCAGAGGAGGTCATCTGTTCAGCGGCAATGCTGGTGGTAGTGACCTGTTTTTCACCGCTGGCATCCGGCCCCTTGGAGTGGAGCATGCTCAGACCGCTGGCACCAAGCAGCAGACCACCCGCAATCTGAAAGGCACTCACCCCAATCCCGAAGAAGCGCAACACCGCTGTCCCGAATAAAAAAGCGGAGACCATGATCACCACACTGGTTAAAGTGGAGACACGGATCACATGCCTTGGCTGACCGCGCTGGAGTCCGGTGGTCAGTCCCAGGAAAGGTCCCAGCGCAGGAATGTTGTTGGCCACTGCGAACAATCCCAGCAGATAGTGCTGGAAACTGCTCGGAATCATTTGCTGCAGTAACAGGCTGTGGTTGATCTCCATCACGCCTCCAAGCGCTGAGAATGGGCTTCGGCCAAGGCCTGAAGAGATGATTCCCTCACGCTGGGATAAAGATCAAGAGGATTCAAATTATCGATCACTGCGTAAGTCTCCACCATCCGCGTGAACCAGTTGTGATCTTCCGTTGACGGATGGGGCCTGCACCATGCGGCGCACATCAGTGCATCTCAACTCCAAAAGAGTGCATCCTCACAGCGACTGCAGTCTCGAGCACCCCCTGCAGCGCAGCCACTTCCGCCGCCGCCAGCTCCTGCAAGCGGGCGACGGTTGCTTCCCGGCCAAAGCCCTTTTCCGCCAACATCCAATACAGACCGAAGTGGCACAAATCCCTTGGCATAGCGGGGATTTGAAAAGCCTGGGGAACAACTGGGGAACTAGCTAAAGATCAAAGGAGCGCAGAAATAGCGGGCAACACTGATTCCAGTAATGGCCAAACCGCCGTGGATCGCTAACGACAGACCAGCAGAGGAACTGGATATCTCCGGCTCCACCTTCAGAAGGATGCCGGCGCCATGGAGCCCCCTCGCGCCACTGGAGGCGATGAGGGCCCTCCATAGGGATCCACCAGCCTTCTGAGCCTTGGGAGGTCCCAGGAGCATCGATGCAGGCGAGGCGGACTTGGGTCTTCTGGGCACCTTCTTTGAACGTGATGGTGTCGCCATCCCCTACGGAGAGAACGGTTGCTGCCTCTACCGGGAGTGCCACGATCAGTGCAATGCCCAGTGCCGCCAAACGCATAACGTTGCCTAAGTGTGGTTTGCCACCAGGTTGTTCCGGCTGACAAAAGGGTGTGAGGTCGACAGGGTTGTGGTGCGACCCAACAGCCCCAGACCTCACAACCCATGCATACACACCCCAATGCCCGCTTGACACCCTTTGGACGGGAACGCCTGATTCGGCAGCATCTTGATGAGGGCAGGAGCCTTGCTCAGCTGGCCGCAGACCAGGGGATCAGTGAGCGCACGGCCCGCAAATGGCTGGCGCGCTTCCGTTCAGGCGGACCAGCGGCACTGGCGGATCGACGGAGTGTTCGCCGCACCCAGCGGCGGACGCTCGATCCGCAGCAACTGCAGCAGGCCGTCGACCTCAGGCACCAGCGCTGCACGCTCAGGAGGATCGCCCGGCAGTTGCTGGTGCCGATCACAACCCTGGCCCGGGCAATGCGGCGTCTGGGGCTGAACCGGCTGCGGAACCTGGATCCAAAACCGCCGGTGCAGCGATACCAGTGGGAGCAGCCCGGCGACATGATTCATGTCGACATCAAACAGTTGGCGCGCTTTGAGCGGGTCGGCCACAGGATCACCGGCGATCCACGCAAGGGACGTTCACCAGGAGCTGGCTACGAGAAGGTGCACGTGGCCATCGATGACGCCACCCGCCTTTCCTACGTCGAGGTGCTGGCTGACGAGAAGGGACCGACCACAGTGGGCTTCTCGAGCCGTGCGGTGGCCTGGTTCAACGGCCAGGGGATCGAGTGCCGCCGGGTGCTCAGCGACAACGGATCTGCCTACAAGTCCCATGGGTGGCGAAAAGCCTGCGATGCCATGGGGTTGAAGGTGAAGAAGACCAGGCCTTACACCCCAAGAACCAACGGCAAGGCCGAGCGGTTCATCAAAACATTGCTGGAGGAGTGGGCCTACGTGATGCCCTACGGCAACTCAGCGGCTCGGAATGAGCTGCTGCCGGCCTACCTGCGGATCTATAACGGCCGCAGGTGCCACATGGCCCTTGGTGGCCTCACCCCCCAACAGCGGCTCAATCAGCTGTTGGCATGAACAACCTGGTGGCAAACCACAACTACTTTAGAGGTATCCCGTAGGACATATGCCTGGCACCGACGCTTACCAAGGACGAGTTCAAGACACTATTCATGGCCGCTTCTGGCAACAACCATAAAGCATGATTGACACAATACAAAGCTTCGTCTAGATTCACTTTGTCAATGAAGCTAACTCGGCAATAGCCTAGAGAATTCTAAAACCACATGAAAGGAAATCCTCTTAAGGGCATAGCTTGGAAGAATCCAAGTGTGATTGCTGGTGTGGCAACTGCCGGTCTTGTCGCAGCGGTTACATCTTATGCTGTTTTACGCGGTCCTTACGAAAGTTGGTATATCAATGTCTATCTTAATCCGCCGAAAGAAAAGCATATTGCCGCACTTCTGACTGCATCGATAACGGAGTATGGTGTTCAAAACTCATCAAGAGCAATATCTGTGTTCCTTGACGGAGGATGGGCTAAGTATTTGACCAGTGCAGAAAAGCAGGCTCTCTTGGCGAAGCAACAAAAGTATCTGTCATTGATCTCTGCAATTGATAGTCGTGAAAAGGCGGTCACAGCATTAAAACTCAATCAAGAGCTGCAAAGAAAAGCAATAGAAGAAGACAAACGAGTTCAATACTATGAAACCACACTAACTAATTGCTTCGTCGACGCTCCTTGCGATAGGTTTCCAGATCGCATCGGGCGTGTTGAGGGTGGCGTATTTCATGTCGCTGATGTTAAGTGCAAACTTCAAGGTGAACCCGGTGATCAGGACGGATACGGAGCTTGCAGCGTAAGTATGGAGGGCGGCAGGCCTGTTGCAGCAAGGTTCTGGGATCCCAAAGATGGCTTTGTCACTTCCACTGTGGTAGTTGGAAAAAGGACCAAAGTTGTCGATAAAGAGAAGTTGGCTAATCCGTATATCGCTATTCAGCAGCAACGCATTGGACAGATGATTAGTGATTTTCAAGCAGAGCGTGAGAATGGAGATCGCAATTGCAAGGGCTTAGAGGGTCAGGCTCGTGTTGAATGTTATGGCGCGCAGACACCATAGCTAGATCTAAGTAGTGATTATTCACCCATTTCATTCCATTGAGCGAGTGGCTATTGAACAGCGGATGGACTTGAAGTCTTAAGCATTGAAGATGATTCTAAGAACTGAACCAGTACTTAAGAGAGCTTACCTATCGTCCAGACTTGGCCAGTAGAAACCCCATAAAACGCATACGCAAGAACTCCCGAGCTGATCATCATCCGCATTCTGCACACTACCCAACAGCTGCTCACCCATGGCCAGAATGCAGTTGGCTGACAAGCCCTACCAGCTCACAGCAACTAGAACATCTGTGGGTATTACTTCTGGGGCATGCGATGATCGCAGAAGCAAAAGGATCAGATCATGCCCCCAGACATATTCAAGGCTCTTGTTAAGGGCATGGTGAAAAGCACATACGTTTCACTTGAGCATCAAGTCCACCGCATTCAACAAGGAGAAGAAGAAGCCAGGCGAATTCGGGAAGAGAAAGCGCGTGCTCAAGATTTGAAGAATCACATAAGCGCACGTTGGTTTGCAGGTTTACTCACGTTCATTTTTGTCATGATGTGTATCGGCCCTGGACTTCTTATCCTATTACCGTTGGCATTGCTCGCCTGAATATTTGGGTATAAATTCTCGAGATGGGGAGATTCCAACCCGTACAAATGAGATAACCTTATGACAAGAGATTCAACTGACAAACGGTCATACCAGGCAATCGTGATTGTATCGAAAAAATACTCAATACTTGTTGTCAGCGCGTAATCCAGACTTCGACCCTGCGGTTCTTCTGTTGACCATCTGGAGTGGAATTCGATGCAACTGGATTCTCAGCCCCAAAGCCAGTGGTAAGGCCAGGTGTGATGCCACGAGACTTAAGAGCAGTTGCTACGGCGTTTGAGCGCTCTTTCGAGAGGACAACATTTGACGCAGGGTTGCCAGTATTATCAGCGAAGCCAATCAGCACAAGCTTGCTAGGTTTTGTAGACGTACGGATTAGATACTCAGTCACTCGGTCAAGGTCAGCCAAGGCACGATTGTCAAGATCATTCGAGCCGGAGTTAAAGCGGAAATTCACTGAAAGCCGTTCGGCTCCAGCAGTAACAGCCTGATAACCGTTGGAACTATTGGCCGGTAGTGCACTACGTGCGGAGACGATATCCAGTGGGACAAAGTTCTCAGCTTCTACAACAGCTTGGCCAGCTTTGGAAGCTGTAAAAGTGATGAACTGGGCCACCTCTTTATTGCCACCTTCGGAATGTGCGTAAAAGTATAGACGACGTGACAATGGATAGTCTTCTGTTTGAATCGTAAAGCGATTAGGAAGTAAAGCCTGTTGACCAGGAACTCCAATCGGCACAGCGCGAGCACTTCCTATGAGAGTGTGTCCAACAAAACCGATGGAACTTTGATCGGCAACGACTGCTGACGAAAGCTCATTACTGTCCTCGAATGTCTTCGCCGAGGGCGAAACAGGAGTTCCATTCATCACCAAGGATTTGAATGAATCATAGGTTCCTGACTTGTCATCACGGCGATAGAGTGTAACTGGAGTACTCGGTCCGCCGACAAGACTGAAAGTCCTTGTATCACCAGCAAAGATGCTGCGTACGTTGGGAATACTAAGTCGAGGAAGAAGATTGGAAGCGTTGACGATGATGGCAATGCCATCCAAGGCCACCACATGTTCGTTGGCTGGCGAGGTTAGATTACCTAAAGTAACGAGGCTGGCTACCTCAGCAGGCTTCACTCTACGAGAAGCCATTCCGATATCAGCCGTACCGTTCTTCAGTCCAGTGAAGGCAGTGCCTGAACCCTTGAAACTGATGGTAGCGAGATAGTTGTTCCCATTGAGCTTGCAGGTGACATTGATGAGTTCAATTTCAACTTTGAGCTGCGCAACATCGGTACAGCCTTTGCTCTTAAAATAGGCTTCTACTAAGGCTGGTGCTAATTTAGATCCCAGTGTATTCGATCCTGCTAGACGGAGAATGACGCTTGCCTTTGAAGGCCTCGAAGCCGGTTTACCTGCATTGGTTTGCGCACCTGTATTTGGAGCACTTGGTGACTTTGACTTCAGCAGAGTCGTGACTGCCAAAATTGCGGCGACAATAAAACAAACACTTCCAATGGCGACCACTCCAATGGCGAGATTGTTATTCTTCGATCCAGAAGAACTCTCACTGGCCACCAAGGGTTTACCACATTCGCTGCAGATGAACTCCGCACCATCTTCAACCTTAATAGGGGCCATTGAATTGGCGATTTCGCAATTGCCAATGTTTAGACAGCGTCCAGAAAGTGGTTTACTCATGTTGTTGCCTCCCGAATGAGTTTAAGAGAAATCTTGGCACACTCAACAAGCTGCTGATATTGGCCGTTGGACGGATCGTGCCCCGTCTCTGCTTTTGTGTCTTCTACAACCCCCTTAACAAGAGCTTCCGCTGTTGACGAGTCAAACGTAGAGAGCAAAGCTTTTTGGTTTGCCAATGTGATTGCCTCAACTATCGAGAATTCCATTCGTGCCATGGCGTTTAGGACATTGGATCCAAGTTCAATCGGTGGATTGTCGAATCCATCTGAATCTTTGCTATTAAACACCAACAATGATCTTGTCGGACTCTTGACAACAAGCCCTAGGCCTAGTCCTAATAGAATTTGAACCCCCGCCTCCTTCATGAGGTCAGCGCCACTTTGCGCGAAGAGACTGGGGTAATCATCCAAGCTACCTGATGTAAAGATCTCCATTTCCATTCGCTCTCGGTTGCTGGACAGCCGGCGTATGCACTTCTCCTGAAGGAAGGGAAGGATACCAATCATTCGTATGGGGAACAAGTTTTTAATCGTCAGAATAGTGATCTCATTTTGCTTGTTATCAACATCGATGAACTCAAGATCTCCACTCATTGATGCCCTAAAGGCATCTTTGAGCTCTTTAATAAAGCCTTCCTGATTAGAGGCTTTGGGAAGCATTACAACTGTTTTTGCAACAAGGACTTGAGACCCAGAAGGTATCCCAGGTGCAACCTTGTCCCTTTCCAATGAATTGACTGTCAGGAAGGTTCCTGCCTGATTGACGAGCTCATGAATTGTTAAACGAAGCGCGGCAGTATCGGCTCCATAGCGCTCTTCCAACTTTGTAAGAATTGAAACGCCTAGGATCTTGCGATTCGTTTCTGCAATCAAATTCGCATGCGCCGCCAAAGCACTTTCCTCTGATGCTGATGTCAGGCTATCGACTAAATCGACAACTGTCAGCCTGTCGTTCAACCGTGTAAATGACAGATCTTCTCCAAGCTTGGCGACGATCGCTGCACGAATTTTAGAAGCATGTGCAACTTGGACGGCTTCATTGACTACTAGATCCTTAATACCTGTTCGGACAGCTGTGGGTTCATAGAAGCGAATAACATGGCCCTTGGCGTCTGACCCATTGTTCTCGACAAGTCTCTCCTCTAAATCCTTCGATATCTGTGCAGTGGCCTGCTGTACATTGGCACTAAGTGAATCAACAGTTACCTTCAGATCACGTATTTCGGAGACAATTTCATAGAGTAATGATTTCGCAAAGCCATAGGCTTCTGTCCGAGTCAACTCGGTATAGAGACTTTGAAGCAAGATAGACTGACGTTCAAAGATATTATCGCGTTTTCCGAATGCTTTGCCAATGACTCCAAGAGAAGCCCAATCATTGAGATTGTTCGAAACTTGAACTCGCAATTCATCAAGCTGCGTATCAATCTTTACAACACGGCTGTCAATCTGTTCGAGTTTCTCTTGGAGCAGGACTGAAAGAGCATCAATGGTCTTACCAATCTCCTGAAGCGATCTAGAACCATTCTTCCACTGTTCAAGTAGATCCTGCTCGATGAGTCGACGAACCTCCTTAGCCATCTCAGATTTAGAAAGTCCTTTAATCCTGTAGAACTCTTTGACGCCAAGATTGCGAAAGCTTTCATCGAAACGCTTTTGAAAGTAGCTACTGATCGATGTGACCCAAGTTTTTGGCTCTTGTTGCTGTGCAAGTTGCTTGAAGGCAGGTACAACACTTGCCCATTCTTCATGCAAAGATTTCCATGTTCGTTTTGGATCATCGGATCTTAAGATGCTTTCTGCGAGCAGTAGAAACTCATCTGAAAGTTTCCAGCTTGCAAGTACATCAGCAGTGCGTACACTAGCGTTCGCGTCGAAATTCCTAACCTCATTAACAAATCCAAGCGCTTGTTGCCAATTGTTGTAGCGAAGTTGATGTATGCCTTGCTGGGCGAAAGAGAGAGTTAAAAACTCTTTGATCTCTTCCTCTGGAATCGAAATACGTTTGATTCCAAATCCTAGAAACCTTTTACTCCTCTCTCCTGTTTTAGATGTTGCTGCTGTTTCTGGAGTGCCATCACCATTTTCGGCATTCTCCATTCTGGCTATTGATGTCAGGCCAACTGCTCCTGCAACAAAGATTTTCTGAAACAAGAATTCCGCAATGATTCCAGGTAGTTCAGTATCAATTTTTGCTATATATCCATTTTCATTCTCATTGCTGATAATGTAAGCTCCATTGAAAGGATCCTTTAGATTCGTCTGATTTCCAGTGGCGACGTCTACAGGCCTATACGCACCCGTGGAGAGCGCATTAATCTCAGTTAGCGCAGCAAAGCCGTTGGCGTGGTAATTACCTGTATCCCAATTCGGCAAAGGGTATTGATCAGGCAGGAGCAGATATGGCATGATTCGATACTTGAGCCCATCGGTATACTTACTTCTTAGTTGGGAGATTACATCTACTACAGCACCACTACCCGTGCCCCCTGCCAGACCAGCGATCACGTGAAAAGTGATACTTGAATCACCATTCGATTGGAGGCCCTGAACCAATGTTTGTATCTTGGTGTGAAATTCTTGGATTCTGCGAGCAAAGAGGAATCGACCTAATCTCCGCTTTTGACCACCAAGCGCTTCGCCAACGATCGTTCCTAAAATTTCCTTCCAGGTCCCTTGGGAGCCAATCCAATTTCGAATGCCAGGATAGCTGTTGATGTTGTCCAATAGACTGGATAAATCTTCTCCTGTGATCTGCAGCTGAGATGCCGAAGGCAATTGTACCGACTTACCAAGAACTTTCCAAGTAGGATCTGCTTGGGACATCATTTCTCGAGAAGAGTCTATATATAAAAAGTCGACACTTGGTATTGATTGTGATGACAGCCTTTGCTCAGACATGATCAGCTTGCGAAGAGCTCTAATGCTCTTGCCGCCCGTACCGCCCAGTCCGATCACCAAATGGTTCATGCTGTTGTGTCTGCTCTAGCTGAAGGTTGAATACAATATCGTGAGGTTCCCGGTAGGAATGCCGGACATCACAGGGTCGACTTAGGATACGTTATGAATCCGTTCTGGTGTGTAGTCAAACTCGATCTTCCTGCTTTGCTCACTTTGACCAGTATTTGACCCGAGGGCTCGGGCATGTGCTCAGCAACACAAGGGACTGGCCAAGCTGTGGATCTTTCTTGGCGAGGGCCTGGGATATTGGATCAGAGCCGATCCTCGCACCAGCCCTTTCTTCCTCGTGACATTGGAGGCACGTCGTGGTCATTGCAGTGCTTCCAAACGCCTTGACGATCCACAGGTCCCCCGTCCTGTTGTCGCTATGGCCGCCGAGTCTGATCCAATCGTCAATTCCCAGGGCATGATGGTTGGATGCCGCACATACGCCTCATAGGTCGTAGTGGGCTGCTCGGGCGATAGACAGACGGATGGGATGATGATCTATTAATTCTCGTCCACCCATTTGAGGGGCTTACCGAGAATTCGCCTAGAGTCACAAAGGTTGCTTTGTATCCATGACCAAGACTTCACTTTTGGCAGCCGCTTTGGTTAGCGGCCTTGTTTTGAGTGCAGGCTCCGCGTTGGCCCAAAACTGCTCTTCATTCAAAACTTGCAAAGAGGCTGTTGCCTCCTACAAGAACGGCAACAGCAAGCTTGACCGGGACCATGATGGTATTCCGTGTGAAAGCATCTGCGGAAGCAACGGCGAGTACATGTGAGCTGGTACCTATCGTTAGGTCCCAAGAGGCCACTGTCTAGGTTTTTGGTGTCATTGGTCCCGCTGCTGGTGCTAACCAGCTGGGTGGGAGCAACTGCCAAGGCAGCCACAGTGATTTCCGTCGGTGATGGAGACACCCTGCGGGTGCTCGAGGGTGGTCAGCGGGTGACAATCCGCCTGGCCTGTATCGACGCCCCTGAGACGGCCCAGGCCCCCTATGGCAGTGCCTCCAGACAGCAGCTCCAGGCTCTTGCCCCGGTAGGTGCCGAGGTGCAGCTGCGGGTCAAGACCCTTGATCGGTACCGGCGCACGGTCGCAGAGATCCTCCTCAAAGGGGAGATCATCAATCTCCGAATGGTTCGTCTTGGCCAGGCCTTCGCGTACCGCCAGTACCTGCAGAACTGTGATGCCTCCTCCTATCTGGGGGCGGAGAGAGCCGCTCAGACCTCTCGGCTGGGTGTCTGGTCTGTTCCGGGTGGCATCACCAGACCCTGGGACTGGCGTCACAGCAGACGTTCTGGTGGAGGTGTCAGTAGTACTCCCGCCCCGAAGCCCATCGGGGCATTGACGCCTCCGGTGAGCGGTCAGCGGTATCGCTGCCGTGAGGTCGGCAGCTGGGCCCGCGCCCAAGAACTGCTGCGTCAGGGCCACACCTACCTCGATGGTGATGGGGACGGGGAGGCGTGTGAATCCTTGAGGTGAATGGAGGGCTACCCGTACCTGCTGCTACTGGACGCGCTTGAAAGAGTCGCTACGTTCTGAAAAACCTGCTCTTGCAACCTATGGCTCTCACCGGAACTGATCTGCTTGCCAAGGTCAAGGAGCTGGGCGATGTCTCGAAATCAGACCTGGTGCGGGCCGCTGGTTACGTCTCCAGTAAGAAGGACGGAACCGAACGCCTTAACTTCACCGCCTTTTACGAGGCCCTGCTCGAGGCCAAAGGCGTCAGCCTGGGAACCAACGGTGCCTCCGTGGGCAAAGGTGGGCGCAAGCTCAGCTACGTGGCTACGGTCCAGGGCAACGGGAACCTGCTCGTAGGCAAGGCCTACACCGCGTTGTTGGACCTCAAGCCCGGCGATGAGTTCGAGATCAAGCTAGGGCGGATGGTAATCCGGCTGATCCCTGCTGGTGGGCCTGACGAGGAGGAGTGAGTTTCGCCCCCGATTTGACTTTTGCCTGATTTAAGGCCAATTGTTGGGATGACAGCACGAACGTGCTGAGATGGCATCGTGCAAGGAGGTTGCTGGCTGGGATACATCGCTGGAAATTAATCCTGCCACCACTTCTTTGGTCTATTCAATATTTCACGTGCCCATGGCTTGTCGGAACAAACAAAACAGTAGATTATGAAAGAAATGAAACCAATCTTGAAGACCCCCGTACCTAGTCCATGGTGAATCTTCTCGAGAGTGAGTAGCAGAAGCAGCGGAATGACAAGCGCCAAGATGCGTTTTTTCTTGTATCGAGATAGTTCATTTGATTATGCGGGATGCCAGCAGACTAAGGCCTGAATCGCCCAACTGCATAGCCGACGATTAGGCCTGCTGCACCACCGATCAGGCCATCTCTTAAAGTTTTTGCCTGCTCATCAGGAATTTGACGCACGAAATTTATGCCAAAAGCTGTGATGGTTAATATCACAACAAAGGCAAGGATCACGTCTAGGCTTTCTTTAGATTTCCCGCCGCCACGCTTTCTTGATGGCCGAGATCCTTCTGCGATAATGGCGCCTTCATTCTTACTTGGCGGTTTTGGTGGTGGAATAACTCCACTTTCTTTAACCTTCGTGTTTTCTTCGCGCTCCTCAATCTCGAGTTCAAGACGCTTTAGCTCATCTTCAGCACTCATATTTGACCATGGTTAGCTATCCCAAGTCTAGTGCCCAAATTTCCAATCTTCACTCTGGTTGGAGACTACAGCAAGCAAGGGGGAATTTTTGTTAAGAACTGAGCTTGTCTTGTTTGCCGGCCTCTATCTGGCCACGGTCCAGCGGAAGAGAAGCTTGGTGATGGGCAAAGCCTATACCTCTCTGCTGGACCTCAAGCCCGGCGATGAGTTCGAGATCAAGCTGGGGCGGAAGCAGATCCGTCTGGTGCCTGTTGGGGCTGACGAGGAGAATTGAGCTTTCAGTCCGGCCCTGGTGATGGCCGAGAGCGGGTGAAGGCATAGCCCCAATCGGGGTCATCTTTCAGGGCGATCCAGGTGGAGAAGGAGCGGTCTGAAGATGCGACGAGGATATCGTCCGCTCCCATCGCCTCAAGGATCACGACTCGATCCCCGTGCAGGCTGTTAGCAAGACTGTTCTGAGCTATCTCGGAGCGGGGTGTGAGGGTGACCAACATGGATAAGGGGCGGTTTGAAATTCAGGCCAAGCTGGGAGACTGCCGATGGGATCGATCCTTCCCTTTCAGCGCGCTATACCTCCAGTTCTTCAGCCAGGGCTGACACCGCTGCATGAACGGTGGCCCACCGCTCCAGTACCTCTTCATGCTCGGGGGTACCCCGCTGAAACCCGCGCATTTTTTGCCTCAGCGCGTTGAGTTGGGAGCTCAGCTCGGTTAACCGGGCGATTCGAGGGCATGCAGAACTACATATGGCTTACCAGCAAGAACCTGAATTGTTCGTGTGATGGCATTGGGTGGCATCCGAGGTGTGTGTTCGGGATAGCCATCTAGATTAAGATGCCTTGACAAAGGCTGGTTCTAGGTATAGGTTATAGAAAAAGTTGCCCCAATGAACTCTAAAAAAGCTGCGAAAGCAATGCTGTTGGCAGCAGCTGTTACCTTGATGGCAGAGGCAGGAGTTGCACCAGCCCAAGCTTCAGCCTCTCTTTTCACCACGGACAAGCTAGAGCAAGCTTCAGTAGGTTCTGCCCAGCAGAACCTACTGGATACCTCACAAAGACGTCTGGAAAGCAGAGATGGTGCTGTACTTCTGGCAGAGCATGGCTCACATAGTTCGCACTCTTCCCACTCTTCGCATAGCTCCCACTATTCTCACTACTCCAGCAATCGCTAGCCGGTGATCCTTTCATTGGAAAGATTTAGTGTCGACGCCATCACAAGATGCCTACATGGCCTTCCAGCGGATATTTCGATTATTAAAATTGACTCAAAGGGGACTGAAGTAGAAGTCTTGTCGAATGATCGTACCGACGATGAACTTTCAAACTATATTATTCGTCAATGCCTAGACGAGGAGATTAGGCTAAAGCTATTGGCAGAAACGCAATCACAAAGGAACCTGATCTACGCATACGCATTGACAGGACTTCTACCTGAGGATATGGATCAGTGAGCACAGCTCCGATGCAAAGGCTCCCGTTGTATTTTGAAAGAATGAGTGAAGGGAAAGTATTTGTCTCTTCAGAGAGTGGCAGATGGCTTATTCTTTCAAGCTCTAGTTTTGAAGAAGCAGTTAATAATGCTAATTTAAGCAGTAACTTACAGGAGACCATGGTTAGCCATGGCCTTCTCGAGCCAACTGCCTCTAATGCAATAAAACGGCTAGAGGGGCTACGGATTAGGGATGCCTATCGCGCTTACCTACAGAGCTTTTCGTATTTCATAGTAGTTACTACTCTTCGATGCAATCAAACGTGTGATTACTGCCAAGTCAGCAGAAAACCAGAATCTTCTCCTGCTGAGTATGACCTTGGGCGCGATGATGCAACACGAATAGCAGACCTAGTTTTATCAAGTCCTCGCAAGAGTATTAAGCTTGAGTTCCAGGGTGGCGAATCCACCCTCAACGTTTCTTTTGTTGCTCAGCTCCTCTCACATCTTGCAGAAGTCTCTGATAAGGAGATTAGACCCGTAATCTGCACTAATCTTGCAGAGTTATCTCAAGACGTCATTGAACTATGCAAAGAGTTTAAGATTGAAATTTCAACATCACTTGACGGGCCCGGGGATCTTCATACGATTACCAGGAAGCATAAAAACAAGAATTACTTCAAAGACTTAGTTGAGAATATAAGGCTAGTTCAACAGGAGCTTGGTCACGATCAAGTAAGCGCCGTTCTCACCGTTAGCGCTACCTCACTTCCCCGAATCAAGGAGATAGTCAGATTCTATCGATCATTATCTTTACGTTTCATCAGCTTTCGACATATCACCGATATTGGCTTTGCCAGAAAGGGAGCTCACTACAGCTTTCATGAGTGGTTTACTGCCTATAAATCAGGTCTTGAAGAAGTTATGGCAATAAACAAGGAAGGATTCTTCATGGCAGAAGGAATCACGCTTCTCTATCTTCGCAAGCTACTTGGCGACAAAGCCAGGATCTTCGTTGATCAAAATAACCCAAATGTTATGGGCTTAAACGCCCTTGTTGTTAACTATGATGGAGAAATATATTTGAGTGATGAGAGCAGAATGCTTGCTGAAGAAGGTGACTCGTCTCTGTCACTGGGGCTTAATATAAGGAAGTCTGTCGTTACATGTGAAGATATTATTGGATCAAGGCTCTCCAAGGAATCAATATCAGAGTCTCAGTTGATATCTAGCCCAATTTGCTCAACTTGTGCGTATCAATCATTTTGCGGTAACGACCTCGTCTACAACTACAACACGAACGGAAGATTTACAGGTTATAAGCCTTATTCATTTATTTGTCATCGAACAAAGTCGGTGATTGGACATATATTGGATCTATTGGCAGACCCAGAAACTAAGACTATCCTGGAATCATGGCTTACCAAGAACTAAGATTTAGCTTTAATGGACTTGGACCTGACTGGGACGCGGCTGTGTATGCGGTCTTTGGCAAAGATAATTTGTTTGAACTAAGGCTTATATCCTCATCACCTACTTCTCCCTCTGTCCTAAAGGTCGAGTACAGCATCGAAGACACTCTCCCGTCTTTCATACTTGATTCACCTCCTAATATCACCATTACGTCTTCTTTCTGGAGATTGCAAGAAGGCGATCTGGTTTTCATTGACTTTGAGAAAGGGCTTTTTGAAATTGCTTGGCGCAGTGAGTCAAGTTCAAATTCAGTTCTGATCACTGAGCAGTGCAATCATCGCTGTCTAATGTGCTCACAGCCACCAAAGGCAACTGACGATTTTAATTGGAGGATAAAACTAAAGCTTCTTGCAGAGGTGTTACCTGAAAATTCCGATGTGCTTTGCCTTACTGGTGGCGAACCGTCCTTGTATCTTGACGAACTTGCTGCCCCCGTTAGCCGCTTAATTGACAAGGATATTCGTGGTGTTAGTATTCTTTCCAATGGAGCATTGCTACGCAGATCCAATGTCAGAACCTTTGCAGAAGAGGTTGATCCGAATAAAATCCTCTGGTGCATTCCTCTGTACTCGCACTTACCTTCGATCCATGATCAAATAGTTGCTTCTAAAGGTGCTTGGTTCAAGACCTTGGAGGGGATTCAAAACCTCCACGAGGAAGGCTTCGCAATCCAAGTTCGCTTTATACCCCTCAGGCAAAATCAAGCAAACATAGTGGACTACCTTGAGTTCATTAACTCATCACTGTCTTTTGTTCAGCAACTCGTCATCATGGGTCTGGAAGTTACCGGTTATGCCATCGGCAATCTTTCTGATATACGGCCTGACTATTCACATGTCACTCAGGAACTGGAGAATGCAGGTGCATTACTTCGACGCTTGCCAATGCAGGTTAATCTTTTTAACCTACCTCTCTGTCTGCTACCCTCTTCCCTGCACGGACTTGCGGTAAACAGTATTAGCGATTGGAAAAATTACTACCCTGAAGAGTGTAGTGACTGCGAACTAAAGGAACGCTGTGCCGGTTTTTTCTCAACCTCAGAATCTGAACTCTTCACCCCAAAGCCATTCCTTGGGGTCACTCCCTAGGACTGGTGTTTGACTAGTTTCCAACAACACTAATTAATTGAGATGGAACCTGACTCTAGAATCATCATTAAATCAACCGGTGTTGACTTAATAGAGTCAGCCTTCAGGCTTGGGGTGATTACCGTTAATGAGTTTCGCCAGTGCGTGGGATTTGAGCCGCTCCCTGGTGGCAATGTTGTTTTTGAAATGAACAGCTTTCAAGAATACTGGGCGAAAAAAAATGATCAATGCAGCTAGGTTTAGATTTTTTGTTTTTCTGGACAGGGCCCATCATTAACTTTTGAGGCGCGGTAGTAACCCTGAAATGGCCTCCCAACGAATAGCAAGCGCAGTGCCAACTGCTCCGAGCTCAATGACGGGGTCGCCATGGAGACGATCAGTGGCCGCAGGACGATCCAAGAGATCACAGCAGACCATACTATTCACCCAATCCACTTGACCCAGAGGAAGACAGAGCTCTTTGGCAATCCGCTTCTGACTCCTACAGGCTAGGAATATCTTGACTCGCCTAAGGACAAACGATAATCTAATTTATAACACATCTGTAGTAGGCCCTTGGCATTTCGATTCAGTAAGCATACAAGCTCTGGCACGAAAGGACGACCACTCCTCCGGTCTCACTATATCGAAGATCTTGAATCAGAGTATGTCGCTACGACTTATGCGCTCCATGAGGCTGAGGATCAGGTCTTGTCAAGTGTGCATCGACCTGACGGGCAACAACATGCAGCTAACAATCTATTATCAAATAAAAAGAAGATCTTCGCCATTGAGGTGGCGATACGTCGACTCCGTCACGGCTATTAACTAGGGCAGCACCTGCCCCTGGTGCCGGACCTGAGCCCCGGCGATGAGTCGAGATCAAGCTGGGTCGCAAGCAGATCAGGCTGGTTCCTGTGGGAGGGGCCTACGAGGTGGATTGAGCTTTCAGTAAGGGCCTAGGGAATTTTGCGCTTTCATCAGGAGGGTCCTTAATTGGCTTCAATCGCCAAATATTTTGATCCTAAAATTAGCGCCATCTTCTGGCGCATGACTACACCACGCGACTAACTTATTGTATCCTCCGAATCCATTTTTTGAACGAAATGACCACTGGATAATTTTGTTATTCTCGTCTGATGCCAAGATGCTGAAATCGCTTTCTCGTATGTAAGAGTCTGGATCTCGTGCCTTAGCTTTTGCCGCATTCTCGCAGGCGCCCTCCATCGAATTTTTCATCCACTGTTTTACCTTTTGATCATTTTCTGACTGAAACCTCGCGGCCTTGGCTAGTTCATCTGCATTTATCTTTGCCCTTTTTGCTTCATCTCTTGCAAGCCATTCTCGAGCGCCTTGCTCAACCTTTTTTGCAGCTACCGCAGCTTTCTCCTTGCTGAGTCTTGCTTCTTCAGCAGATTTTCTTTTTTCCTCCTGCGCAGCTTTTTTCATAAGATCCTTAAAATATGGGTTGGTTACTCGCGGATGCAGGTCTGGCGTGTAGACAAGTCGCTCGCAGGCATCTTTGAGTCCTGAATTGCACTTGGCGAGATCTTGCTCACCAATCATCGCTCCAAGGTAAATAAATGGGGCCAAGCTTAGGGGGGCCCCGATTATTCCAACCAAGGCCCACCGTTTAAACCTATTTGGTGTTTTCCCGTCTTTGCTTATCATTGCTTTGCTGAGTATCAGCAATGCCAAAGGGGAGGTGACCCACCCAAGCGGCGCAGCGATTGTCCCCCCAAGAACGGCAATGAAATATCCAAGAGGTCTTTCAGATAATGGCCGCTTAGTCCCTGTCATCTATAATGCCAGCAAAATACATTTAAGCCATTAAAAAAACTGTTTTGAAACTCTATTAGCCCACATCGCTATAATTCTCTTTACGTAGAGATTGGATCGCTTGTGGTCTAGCTAAGCTTCAAGTCAGTATAGGCCGCCGGTTGCAGCAGGGATGGTAGAGCTAAGGCACGGTGTGTTTGTTGCATTGTTCGGGCCTATGCCTTGATTATGGTCGGGGGTTTGAATTTCAGTGCACTGCATATATATAGCACTCCTTTCCCCCAGTCACTCCTCCCGTCTGGCTCGGGACCTGACTGGGGCGTATGGCTCGGATGCCTATGCCCGCGAGGAGCTGGTGGCTGAATTGGAAGCCGTGCTGTTGGGGGACCTGTTGGAGGTGGGCAGTGCCTTCGAGAACCACGCCGCTTACCTTCAGCACTGGGTTCGTCTACTGAGGAAGTCTCCGGGGGTGCTGTTTCAAGTACTGGGGGAGGCGAGCCGGGCGGTGGAGCTAGTAGCAAATCAAGTTCAAGCTGGACCAAAAGACATGGGCTAGCCCAGTCCGTATGCACTGTTTCCATTTGAGGGTACTTGCTTAGGTTCAGCCATTTCCAGCTCTGGTAAGCCAAGCCGATATCATTCGTGCCTTCTGAGGAGCCACAAGGGAGCTGCGCAGACTAACTTAGGGGTACTTAAATTTGGTTTGCCCTCGAGGACCTAGCGCTTGTATCACTCTTTGACTGGACTTGCGAATACGGTCGTTCTAGATACCAATGTCTTGCTCAATGGTTGTTTTGTATCAGACAGTGCAGCCAATGCTGCAATCCAAGGACTTCTAAGACTTGGCTACTTTCCAATTATAGACAAGGCCATAGTAACTGAAGCTATTACAATTTTAAGAAGAATTGCTATCAAGCGTGCGCTCTTATTTGACCCTGCCAATGAACTTAATGAATATCTGAGTTATTCTAGGATAGTGGTATTACCTAAGGCCAGTGCTCGATCTTCTGCCAAGGTCAACAAGGCTGACCGACATATATATTCGGCTGCTATTGAATACAAAGCGTGGGTGCTTACCTATGATCTCAACCTTGCTGCACAATTGCACACTCTCGGTCCCTCTGTTCGACTTCCCTGGGACGTAATTCTTGAGGAGGCAACCAAAGCTGGTGCCAATCCTCCTCTTGACTATGTTCTCCAATATATTGGCCTTGCTAGGACTAATGGCTACATCTTTGCGCGCACTTATTCTGATAAGGGCTCGACGCCAGAAGTCGGATGCTTCACGATATGTGACGTCGAAAACGTCGCGAAACTATATTTCGATAGCGGCTTACAGGAGTGGATTTTTCAAGGCAAACAGGGCTTCACCGCTCGAGTTAAGTGTAACACTGGCAAGGAGCAGAACTGGACCGTTTGTGGAAGCTATGAAATTGATCCCGTTACCGGCAAGGGAAACGCAACTCTTCGCGCTATCGATTCTATCGGAACTTCTTTCTACTCCAGCACTGTAATCACCAGTCCCCTGACGGCTTCATGGCCAGGGACAACTACCTTTGGCCATAATATTGACCACAGAGATCACTGGAATGGATGCATTAGCAAAGTTGTTGTTGGGCCTACGTCGATTAATGGCAAAACATGGACTGCACTCCGAAGATTACCAGAATCAGCTCCTGATCCTACCGCTGGAGATCTTCTTGAACAGGCTTTATGTAGGGTGAGGTGCGTGAGGGGAGCACTGGAGCCCCCCTCTCAGCAGGATCTAAACAGGTCTTGGATATCATGACTGACAATTCTGGCCTTCGATGATATCTGCTGTAGAATGATATGGCCCCATGTAATTGCTTGCTTGGAGAATATCATGCCATTGCGATAATCAAGTCATGCATTATGGATGCTTGGTTTGGGGTCTATATGGCTACCATTGCGCGACTTTGAGTTTCGCTACGTCCTGCTTTGAGCTCAAATGAATCGGATTTGACAGCCCAGACTTCGCGCCCCGATTTTCCACCGGCACCCCACCTGCCCTGCTTAAGCAGGGGGTGGGGGCTAGTCCCGGCAAGGGCTATGCAAGTGCTTACAGCACCCTTGCCTGCCACTAGCGGCCGGTGGGTGGAGGCGCTGCCTTTGCCGGTCCGTCATGGAACCGTTTCACACCACTAGCCCACAACTCGCAGCTGCGATTGAAGCCTGGGAACTCGCCTGCGCCTCAGGTTGGACTGAACCTGCCCCCGAAACAGTTCAGCTCCCTCTCTCAGCTCCTACCGAACCAGAGCCCTCCCTGATCGGTTCCGGCTGGGATTCCTGGTCCGGGAACCACTGGCTGGAAGATCCCCAAATAGACGAGCTGGTGCCCTGCGACTGGGCTGAATAGCTCGTACCGGGCTGGTTCTTCCAGCCCACCCCCAACTGGTGGTTTCACCGAGTCGCTACGGCCGGCCCGTGGGTCGGCGAACCACCTCCCTGTTTACCAGACGGCACGTTTGGGGTTAGGCCGGTCTGGTGTGCCGTCTGGTCCGGTGCGGTGGTCTTCTCCTCCCCACTGATGGCCGGCCTCCGCTTCTTCACTCGTTGCCAGTACCAGCTGCGGGTACTCCGCTGGCGTGTCGATTACTGGTTCATGGTCCGTGAATACGAATCCAGCCTCAGGCGTAAAGGCTGAATTCTCCAGCCCCCCCTCCCCCCGCCGCCGGGGGTGTGGTGGGGGGTCGGGCAGTACGGACACCTCCGGTGAGGGTGGTTGCTTGGTTTTAGCCCTCGCTCCTCGAACGGTTGCTGTTCGCCGCACTCGGATCCGGGTTGCAAGCCAGTGGTTTCAGCTGCGCTGGTGTTGGTTGCACGGCGGGGGCAACCGCTCCCCGAGCAGCTGCTGTTCCCAGCTTTCGGAGCCTGCTTTGTTGAGCCCTCGGTGGGAGCGCCCGGTACGTCTACGCGGTCGGCATGCCCCTCGAGTAGGCCCCCTTTACCCAAGCGCCCGCTCGTCCCCACCCCGGTTTTCGTTGGCTGTTTAAGGACGGGGTGGGGACGAGCGGGCGCTTGGG